>Ga0255780_10000096_pt1 | contig 79879 bp, 69 predicted proteins | sample 071ome_32_FD_179978 | JGI IMG/M metagenome (GOLD analysis project Ga0255780, IMG submission 179978) | Coastal salt marsh microbial communities from the Groves Creek Marsh, Skidaway Island, Georgia - 071405AT metaG (version 2) | ecosystem: Environmental > Aquatic > Marine > Intertidal zone >... | reverse complement strand
TCGTGATCACGCCGCTTGCATCGGTGAGCTACATCATCGGTGCCGTGTTGTCGGCGACCGCCGGCTACGCCGGCATGACCGTCGCGACGATGGCCAACGCCCGCACCACAGAGGCAGCAAAGGAGGGCCCTGGTAAGGCCCTCCCTGTCGCGTTCCGCGGTGGCGCCGTGATGGGCTTCGCGGTTGCCGGCCTTGCCCTCGCCGGCCTGATGCTGGTGTACCTGGTCTTTGTTGAATGGCTCGAGGCCGACTCGGCCTTCGAGATCGTCACGGCCTACGGCCTTGGCGCCTCCACCATCGCCCTCTTCTCCCGTGTCGGTGGCGGCATCTACACCAAGGCTGCCGATGTGGGCGCCGACCTCGTCGGCAAGGTCGAAGCCGGTATCCCCGAGGACGACCCCCGCAACCCGGCCACCATCGCCGACAACGTCGGCGACAACGTCGGCGACGTCGCCGGTATGGGTGCCGACCTCTTCGAGTCGTACGCCGGCTCGATCATTGCTCCGATTGCCCTGACCGCCTTTTCGGTGGCGGGCGGCCTCGCAGCCGAGGAAGCCGGCCGTGTAGGCACCGTTGAGTTGCTCATGTTCCCGATCGCTATCGCATTCATCGGCATGATTGCCTCGATCATCGGATCGTTCCTCGTCAAGGGTGGCGACAGCACCGACTCCAAGGCGTTGAGTCGAGCGCTTCACATGGGTACGAACGTGGCCATGGGCCTCACCGTGCTTGGCACGCTCGGGATTGCGTTCTGGATGTTCGGTGACATTGCCGATGGCTCCAACAACACCCCGTTCGGTCTTGCGGTTGACGGCACCCCGCTCGGTCTTGCGGTCTCGGTCATCGGCGGCCTTCTCGTTGGGTGGGCTCTTGGCAAGACCGCGGAGTTCTATACCTCCGACCACTTCAACCCGGTCAAGAAGATCGCCGCCCAGTCAGAAACTGGTCCGGCCACGACAGTCCTTTCCGGTATCAGTGCCGGCATGGTCTCGGTTGCCGCGTCGGTTGCCCTGATCCTCATCGGTGTGGGTGTCGCCTACTGGGGCGGCGAGCAGACCCTTGGCTCCGGCGGCGGGATCTATGGCATCGCCGTTGCTGCAATCGGCATGCTCGCAACGACCGGTGTCGTCGTCTCCGTCGACGCCTACGGGCCGATCGCCGACAACGCCGGTGGCATCGCCGAGATGGCCGAACTCGACCCGTCGGTGCGCGAGGTCACCGATGCGCTCGATTCGCTTGGCAACACCACTGCCGCTGTCGCCAAGGGCTTCGCCGTCGGCTCGGCTGCGCTCACTGCGCTTGCCCTCTTCAAGAGCTTCGAGCTCGCCGTTGCCCAGGAAGGCGGCAGCCTCAGCCTGAACGTGGGTGACGTCGACGTCTTCATCGGCCTCTTCATCGGCGCCGGGCTTCCCTTCCTCTTCGCTGCGCTCACGATCGACGCTGTCGGTCGCGCCGCCACGGCGATGATCGAAGAGGTCCGCCGCCAGTTCCGGGAGATTCCGGGCCTTCGCGAAGGCAAGGAGGGTGTGGTGCCCGACTCCGCCCGCTGTGTGGCCATCAGCACCGACGCGTCGCTCAAGGAGATGATCGTCCCCGGCGCCCTTGCCGTGGTCGTGCCGCTCGTCGTCGGCTTCATCGATGTCGACGCCCTCGGCGGCCTGCTCGCCGGCGCGCTCGTGACGGGCTTTGCGCTGGCGATCTTCATGGCGAACGCAGGCGGTGCCTGGGACAACGCCAAGAAGTACATCGAAGCCGGTAACCACGGCGGCAAGGGCTCCGACCCGCACAAGGCAGCGGTCGTCGGCGACACCGTGGGAGATCCCTTCAAGGACACCGCGGGCCCGGCGATGAACATTCTCCTCAAGGTCATGACGATCGTCTCGCTGGTGTTCGCCAGCGCGTTCGTCTGATCTCGACCCGCGAGTTCTGACTGGAGGGGGACCCGCTCGGGTCCCCCTCCAGCGTTTTTCACCAGGTGCACCAATGAGCGATCACGACGAACAGCGTCGGGCGATGCGTCGAGAGCTGCGTGAGCGCAGGTCCGCGCTGTCGCCCGAGGAGCACGCCGCAGTCTCGGCGGCTGTCGGAAGCCAGCTTGCGAAGATCGCTGCACTCTTACGGTCTCCGGTCGTCGGCGGCTACCGCGCGAGCCGGGGAGAAGTCGATATTGACGCCGCACTCTCGCGCCTGCATGAGGATGGCGCCATGGTCACCGTTCCGCGAGTCAGCGGAGACCGCATGGACTTCTTGCCATGGACGTCGGCATCCGAGACGGTCGCCGGGAGCTTCGGGATCAACGAGCCGATCACCGGTGAGCCTGTGCAGTTTTCTCGGCACGACGTGGTGCTCGTCCCCCTTGTTGCGTTCGACGAGACCGGCCAGCGTCTCGGCCAGGGGGGCGGCTTTTACGACCGTGCCATCGCCGCTGCCGGCGCCGCCCGTCCGCTGTTGATCGGCGTCGCGCATGCCTTTCAGCAGGTCAGGTCGGTCCCCGTGGAGGCATGGGACATGCCACTCGATGCTGTCGTGACGGAGGAACGCGTTCACGAGTTCCGGGCCGGGTGCCTTTCGTAAGGGCGTGAGGCTCCACATCGCGCTCGCAAAGGAGTAGAACAGACCTGTGCACGTAGTCGTAGTGGGTGCCGGCGAGGTCGGCTCGTACGTGGCCGACCGTCTGAGTCGAGAAGGTCACGACGTTGCGATCGTCGATCTCAGCAGCTCGAAGCTGCGACGCATCGATGACGCGCTCGACGTCTTGACGGTTGTCGGGAGTGGCACTCATCCCGAAACGCTCAGCCGAGCCGGCGTGGAACACAGCGAACTCCTCGTGGCCGTGACATCGAACGACGAGGCCAACCTGGTCGCCTCCATGGTGGGGAAGTCGATGGGCGTCAAGCAGACGATCTGCCGGATCGAAGCCTCCGGCCTGCGCGGTCCTGCAGCGCACGCGGTCCGTGAGGCCTCCGGTGCCGACTTGTTCATCGACCCCGATGCCGAAACGGCGGCCGAGGTCCTCGAACTCCTCGACTTCCCGGGCGCCGATGAGGTTGCTCACATGGCGAACGGAGAGGTGGTCGTCATCGGGGCCAGCCTTCCGGCGGAAGCGCCGCTCGTCGGCAGGACGCTCGGCGACATCGCAGAGGAATTCGAACCCGACTGGGACTTCATGGTCGCATCGATCGGGCGCGGTGAGGAGACCATCATTCCTCGTCGTGACCATCGGCTCGAAGCCGGCGACCATGTCCGGATCGTGGCGAAACGACGGGCTCGACGGCTGGTGATTGAGTTGCTCGGCCTCGCAAAGCACACACCGAAGCGGGTGATGCTGCTTGGCGGCGGCCGAACGGCGGAGATCCTGGCGAAGAGCCTGACCAGCCGGGGCGTCCAGGTGGTGGTCGTCGAGCGGAACCCCGAACGGGCCCGCGAACTTGCCGAACAGCTCGAGAACTGTCTTGTCCTCGAGGGAGATATCACCGACGACGACCTGCTCCACGAAGCCGATGTCGGCCGTTACGAGATGGTCGTTGCGCTCACCGGCGAAGACGACGCCAACATCCTGGCGTGCCTGTTCGCAAAGGCGAACGGCACCACCGAGACGGTTGCCGTGTTGCATCGTCTTGCGCTACTCGGACTGTTGAGTGGTGCAGGGGTCGATGTCGCCCTCTCGCCCCGCACCGCAACCGCGAACGGTGTGCTGCGCTTCGTCCGCGGCGGAGTCGCCGCCGTGGCGACCTTCCTGCACGGCGACGCCGAAGTTCTGGAGCTCGAGGTTGCCAATGGCAGCCCCGCCGACGGCTCGCTCGTGTCTGAGCTCGAGCTCCCCAAGGACGCACTGATCGCCGCATTCGTGCGTGATGGCAAGCCCCAAATCGGCCGCGGAAAGAGTCGCCTACGGGCTAAGGACCATGTCGTGGTGGTCGCCATGCCCAGCTCGGTCGACGAGGTGCACCGGGTACTCGGGTGAGCCAACGGGAAGCGAGCGAGGCGGCTCCGAGCTTCGGTGCGGCGCGTCGGGACTCCTACAGCCGACTTGCGGTCGCTGACGGCCTTCTTGCCTTCACCATCATCGCTGTTCTCGCCGCCGGTGCGGGCGTCGCCGACAAGCTCGGTGACTCCCTCGTGCTGCTGGCCGTCGCCGGTATCACCGGCTCGATCGCCATCGCCACGCGCCGGACGTTCGTCCGACGTGAGCGACCTCCGACCGAGCGAGTGATCGCCGGGCTTGCGTCCACATGGGCATCGCTCGTTCTCGCCGGGTCGATCGTTTACCTCGCCTCGGGCACGATCACCACCGTCGACGAGGCACTCTTCGAATCCGCTGCCGGGTTCAGCACGGTCGCCGCCACGACCCTAGAGCCCGAATCGCTCGGCATCTCGATGTCGCTCTTCCGAGCCGGAACCCAGTTCGTCGGCGGCCTCGTCGGTCTCCTCGCCGGTGTCGTGGCACTGCCTCGCACAATGAAGGGCAACGTGCAGATCCCGAAGGGACGTGGGAGTCGAGCCGACCGGCTCGTCCCTGATCCCGTCATCGGACGTCAACGAGTGGTGCGGCTGTACCTGGCGCTCGCTATCGCATGTGGATTCGGCTACTTCATCACCGGCCTCGGGGTCCGCTCGAGCCTGATCCACGCACTCACGACCGTGTCGACCGGTGGGTTCTCGGATCGAGCCGATTCCTTCGTGTCGGCGCCTGGCGGGGCCAAGGTCGTGGCCACCGTCTTCATGTTCATCGGCGGGATGAGCTTCTTCGCGCTGTTCTGGCTGATCCGGGGAAATCATCGTCGGTTCGTGAAGAGTCCAGAACTCCGGATCTACCTCGGCATCATCGGGGTGGTGACCCTCTCGCTCCTCCGGGAGGTCGATGGTCTTTCCGTCGGCGACGCGCTCTTCACGGCGGCAAGTGCGTCGAGCACGACCGGACTCGCCGTGACCGATTGGACCGGCTTTCCATCAGGTGCACTCGCCCTCTTGCTCGTTGCGGTCGCTACGGGCGCAATGGGCGCATCAGCAGGCAGCGGACTTCGCGTCATTCGAGCCTGGCTGCTGTGCCTGTTCGCAGCGCGCGAGATTCGCCGACAGCTCGACCCCAACGCAGTCACGCTCGTGCGTCACGGCGGGCGTACGCTCGGTGACAAGGAACTCGACTCGCTGACCGGCTACCAGATCGCCCACTTCGGCCTCTGCGGCATTGGCGCGTTCATGCTCGCACTCACGGGCGATGAACTGGTCGACTCGCTCTGGACAGCGATCTCGGTCGTCTCGACCTTCGGGCCGTCGCCGACCATGGGGGCCTTCGGCGACGCCGACGAGCTCGGGCGCCTTGGTCAGCTCGTCATGATTCCCGGCATGTTGGCCGGGCGACTCACGATCCTTCCGCTCCTGCTCGCCGTTGCGGCGCTGCAGCAGGGCTACCGAGCGGTCTTCCTCGGCGTCCGGCGACTGGCGAGGCCACGACGATGAGCAACGCCCGCTTCCTCCCGATCCGGAAGACGGCGATCCGTCGGGCAACTGAGCTGTCGTTCGGCCGGGCGAAGATCGAGAGCACGACGCTCCACGTCATGGGAATCGCCGTTGCGGCGATCTCGTTCGGCATGTTCGTCGGTGCCCTCGTCGAATGGGGATCGACGAACCGCGACACCGCAGCGTTGCTGATTTCCGGGACCATCGCGCTCGGGGCCGGCAGCCTGCTCTGGTGGGTCACGGTGCCGGGCACCGTTCGTGCCCGCGACGTCTTCTCGGCGGTCGGCTGGACCTGGCTCGTCGTTACGCTCGTCGGCGCCGTTCCGTATCTCCTCGGCGGCACGTTCGACGTGCCGGGCATTGATCGTTCCGGCCAGTTCGTCAACGCCATCTTCGAGTCGGCATCCGGCTACAGCTGCACCGGCTCCACCGCCCTCACGGACTTCGTGCACCCTGGACGGGGAATGATGATGTACCGCCAGATCACCCAGTGGTACGGCGGGATGGGCATCGTGGTGCTCGCGGTCGCCGTGCTGCCGTTCCTCGGCGTCGGTGGCCTCGATCTGATGAGCGCCGAAGCACCGGGACCTTCCGGCGATCGCCTCACCCCTCGGGTGTCCGAGACAGCCAAGCGATTGTGGGCGACCTATGTGCTCTTCACGCTGGCCGTCGCCGTCACCCTCGTGATCATCCCGGGGCCGTCGCTCTACGACGGAGTCGCCCACGGGCTCACGACGGCATCCACAGGTGGGTTCTCGCCCCACGCCGGCTCGATCGGTGCGTTCGACTCGCTCGCCGTGGAGATCGCACTCATTGCCGGAATGGTGGTCGGCGGCACGAACTTTGCGCTCCACTGGCGGGCCCTTCGCGGCGATGCCGGGGCGTACTGGTTCGATCCGGAGCTTCGGGCCTATGTCGGGCTGCTCGTCGGTGCCTCAGCGCTTGTCGTCGGCCTGCTGTGGCTCGACGGTGGCTTCTCGTTCGACTCGGCGGCCCGCGCCGGCGTGTTCAACGTCGTTGCGCTCGGTACCAGCACGGGATTCGGCTCGGCCCAGGGAGGCGGCAGCCCTGGCGACTTCGTGCTGTGGGTACCCGCCGCGCAGATGGTGATCCTCTTGTTGATGGTCGTCGGTGCAAGCACCGGCTCGACCTCCGGCGGCATCAAGGTCATGCGGGTGCAGGTGCTGCTGTCACACAGCATTCGAGCAATCCGACGGTCCCGACATCCCCATGCAGTGATCCCCGTAAAGCACGGACGCCGCGCCGTGCGCGAGGACATCGTCAGCCGTATGGCCGGATTCTTTCTCGTCTACCTGCTCCTGGTGCTCGCCGGCATCGTGATCCTCACCGCGCTCGGCGGCGGCTTCGTCGAATCGATCGGCGCCACCGTCGGTGCTCTCGGCAACATGGGTCCTGCGCTTGGCTCAGCAGGGCCCACGGCGAACTTCACCGAAGCGTTCACCGAGCCCGGCCGGTTGGTGCTGGCGCTCTACATGCTCATCGGGCGGCTCGAGATCTTCCCGATCCTTCTGATGTTTGCGGCACCGTTGCGGACCGTCCGCGATCGCTTGTCTTAGCCGCGGAGGGCGACCGCGAGGGCTGCCTCGAACCAGCCAGGGTCGAGCGATCCGGCGGTCTCGCGAGCGGAGTGCATGGCCAACTGGGCCATTCCGGCATCGACCACACCGATCCCGAGTTCGCCCGCTGTCGCAGGTCCGATCGTCGAGCCACAGGCGAGATCGGTGCGGGACACGAACCGCTGGATCGGCACCTCCGCCTCCCGACACGCAAGTTCGAACGCCGCCTGTGAGGTGGCATCAGTCGCGTAGCGTTGATTTGCGTTGATCTTGAGCACCGGACCGCCGTTGAGCGCAATGCGGTGATCGGGTTCGTGCCGAGCGGCATAGTTGGGATGGGTTGCATGGGCGCCGTCGGCGCTGATCACGAGTGACGCCGAAGATGCGGCGATCGTGGCCTCCAGATCGGCATCGAGACTGGCCCAGATGCGTTCGATCTGGCGGCGGAGGAACGGGGACGCGGCTCCGGTCGTGCTCACGCTGCCGACCTCTTCGTGGTCGAAGAGCGCCAGCACCGCAATGGCATCGCCAGGACCGTCGGCAACCTCAAGGAGCGAGCGGGTGGCAACGAAACACGACAGCTGATTGTCGAGCCGGGAGGACACGAGGAACGCGTCGTCGAGACCGGCGAACCCGGCAGGGGAGAGGTCATGCGCCATCATTTCCCAGGAGACGACCTCGTCGGCAGGAACGGAAAGCTGATCGGCGAGATACTCGCGAAAGGCAGGGGCCTCACCGAGCCCCCACATCGGAACCATGTGTCGCTGAGGGTTGAGGTTGAGTCCGTTCGACCGGAACTCACCGTCGAGGTGAATCGCCAACTGTGGAATGCGAAGCAGCGGCCGATCGTCTCGGACGAGCCGAACCTGCAAACCGTCGCCTGAACGGACCACGACGCGGCCCGCAAGCCCGAGGTCGCGATCGAGCCAGGAATTCGTGAGTGCACCGCCGTACACCTCGACCCCGAGTTGGGCGATCCCGAGCGTTGAAACGTCCGGCTGCGGCTTGATCCGGAGGTTTGGGCTGTCGGTGTGGGCACCGACGACCCGAAGCGGACTCGACGCGTCGTGATGCTCGGCCACCACCCAGGCGATGATGCCGCCGCCCTCGGCGTGGAACCACCGGCCCACCGGTCCGGTGTCTGCACGAAAGGGACGGAAGCCGGCTCCTTCGAGATGGGCTCGCACCGTCTCGACAGCGTGGTAGGGCGTCGGTGACGAATCAAGATCGGCACAAATGGCGGCGGCGACAGACGGATCGGGTGCTCGCATCTCTCCATCCTGCCGTGATCAGCAACCGAGTTGGCCCATGTCCGACGAACCGGTAGTTTTCCACACCTGGAAGCGCGGCCAACGTTGTCCCTGCTCCGAAGCCACCGGGCCACCGCGCTCGGCCGACCGGAGGGACATCGATGCCGAACATCGACCAGACCAATCGCGACTTGCCGCCGGCGCAGGGGCTCTACCACCCTCGGAATGAGCACGACGCGTGTGGGCTGAACTTCGTGTGCGACATACACGGCCGTAAGAGCCACGAGATCGTCGCCAAGGCAATCGGCGCGCTCTGCAATCTTGAGCACCGCGGGGCGCGCGGCGCCGACATCAACACCGGCGACGGAGCTGGCATCTTGATCCAGGTTCCCGATCGCTTCTTCCGCGACGTTGTGGCCTTCGATCTGCCCGAGGCCGGCGCCTACGCCACCGGCATGGCGTTCCTTCCTCAGGACCCGACCGTGGCGGATGCAGCGGCCAGAGAAGTCGAGCGCATTCTCGAGGTTGAGGGTCTCCAGGTTCTGGGTTGGCGTGAGGTGCCCATCGACGAATCGATCCTCGGAACGGCGTCGCTCATGACGATGCCGATCTTCCGGCAGGTCTTCGTGTCGGCGCAGAACGGTGCGACCGGTATTGATCTCGACCGTCTGGCGTTCATCGCCCGCAAGCGCATCGAGCGTGAGATTGCCTTGGACGCGGGCCTTGGAGCCGTCAACGAGGCCATGGGCGGCGTCTCCGAGACGCACCAGGGCGTGTACATGCCCTCGCTGAGTGCACGAACCTTCGTCTACAAGGGCATGCTCACGACACCGCAAGTTGCCGCGTTCTACCCCGACCTCGTCGACGAGCGCATCGAAAGCGCCATGGCCTTGGTGCATTCAAGGTTCTCGACCAACACCTTCCCGTCGTGGCCGCTGGCCCACCCGTATCGCATCGTCGCTCATAATGGCGAGATCAACACGATCCAGGGCAACCGGAACTGGATGCGCGCCCGAGAGGCACTGCTCGCCTCACCGCACCTTCCCGGCCTCGAGCGTGCGTTCCCGATCTGCACGCCAGGGGCGAGCGACACCGCCGGGTTCGACGAGGCGCTCGAGCTGCTGAGCCTCGGCGGCTACTCGCTCGCCGAGGCGGTGTTGATGATGATCCCCGAACCGTGGGAGCACCACGACGAGATGGACGCCGAGCGAAAGGCGTTCTACCAGTACAACGCGACCCGCATGGAGCCGTGGGACGGCCCCGCCTCCATCGCCTTCACCGATGGCACCGTGATGGGCGCCGTCCTCGACCGGAACGGCCTTCGACCGAGCCGCTACTGGGTCACCAAGGACGGCCTCGTCGTTATGGCATCTGAGGTCGGCGTCGTCGATCTCGCCCAGGACACCATCGTCGAAAAGGGCCGTCTCCAGCCCGGCCGCATGTTCTTGATCGACACTCGGGAAGGCCGCATCATCCGCGACCATGAGGTCAAGGCTGGCATTACCAGCGCCCGCCCGTATGCCGATTGGCTCGAATCCGAACTCGTCACGGTTGCCGATTTACCGGAGGGCGTGGAGCGCTCAAGCGGCGAGTCGTCGGTGGTCCAACTCCAACAGGAATTCGGCTACACGATCGAAGAGAAGAAGCTCCTGATCGCCCCGATGGCCCTCGACGGCAAGGAAGCCATCGGTTCCATGGGCACGGATACGCCGATCGCCGTGCTGTCGGACCGCTCACGCCACGTGTCCGACTATTTCCAGCAGTTGTTCGCCCAGGTCACGAACCCGCCACTCGATGCGATCCGCGAGGAGATCATCACGTCGCTCTTCGCTCGTGTCGGCCCGGAAGGCAACCTGTTCGACCCCGTGGCCGCCTCGTGCCGGACGATCCATCTCGACAATCCGGTCATCACCGACGCCGAGTTGTGCCGCATCGTTGCGCTCGACGGCGATGACGGCCCCGCCGGTTTCCGCACCGCCGTGCTCGACGCACGCTTCGATGCCAGGAGCGGTGGGGACGGCCTCGCGTCCGCAATCGAGCGCCTTCGCGCCGACGCTGACGCCGCGATCGTCGGTGGCGCGACGGTGCTCGTTATCTCCGATCGCGGAAGCGGTCTCGTCGACAGCCCGATTCCTTCGCTGCTTGCCTGCAGCGCCCTGCACCACCACCTGGTGCGAAACAAGACGCGCACCCAGGTCGGACTCGTGGTCGAGGCGGGTGACGTTCGTGAGGTGCACCACATCGGCACCCTGCTCGGTTACGGCGCCAATGCGATCAACCCGTATCTCGCCTTTGCGACCATCGACGAGATGATCGCTGACGGCGAATTCGGCCTCGGCGACCTCGATCCGACTAAGGCGCACGCCAACTACATCAAGGCGGCCGGACTCGGCATTCTGAAGATCATGTCCAAGATGGGCATTTCGACCGTCGCCTCCTACACCGGCGCACAGATCTTCGAGGCGATCGGGCTCTCGTCCGAGGTCGTCGACGAGTACTTCACCGGCACGGTCAGCCGCCTCGGTGGCGTCGGACTCGACGTGTTGGCCGAGGCGGTCAAGGAACGCCAGGCCAAGGCATTCCCGGAGAACCCCACCGAACGGGCCCACCGCACCCTTGAGGTGGGCGGCCAGTACCAGTGGCGCCGAGAGGGCGAGTATCATCTCTTCAACCCCGACACGGTGTTCAAGCTGCAGCACGCCACCCGAGAGGGCCGCTACGACATCTTCAAGGAGTACACCGCCCTCGTCGACGATCAATCCGAGCGCCTCGGCACCCTTCGCGGCTTGTTCAAGTTCAAGTTCGGTGAACGTCCTTCGATCCCCATCGATCAGGTCGAGTCGGCCGAGAACATTCTGAAGCGCTTCAGTACTGGTGCGATGAGCTATGGCTCGATCTCCGCCGAGGCCCACGAAACCCTCGCGATCGCCATGAACCGCCTCGGGGCGAAATCGAACACCGGTGAGGGTGGCGAGGACGCCGACCGTTTCACCCCGGACGACAACGGCGATCTTCGCCGCTCGGCGATCAAGCAGGCCGCATCCGGCCGCTTTGGCGTCACGAGTGAATACCTCGTCAACGCCGACGACATCCAGATCAAGATGGCGCAGGGCGCAAAGCCCGGCGAGGGTGGACAGCTGCCCGGCCACAAGGTGTACCCGTGGATCGCCAAGACCCGGCATTCCACACCTGGCGTCGGCCTCATTAGCCCGCCGCCGCACCACGACATCTATTCGATCGAGGATCTCGCCCAGCTGATCCACGACCTCAAGAACGCCAACCCGACTGCCCGCATCCACGTGAAACTGGTCGCCGAGGTCGGCGTCGGTACGGTCGCAGCGGGCGTGTCGAAGGCGCACGCCGATGTGGTGCTCATCTCGGGTCACGACGGCGGAACCGGCGCCTCGCCGCAGACCTCCATCAAACATGCCGGCGCACCGTGGGAACTCGGCCTGGCGGAGACGCAGCAAACCCTTCTGCTCAACGACCTTCGGGATCGCATCGTCGTGCAGACCGACGGCCAGCTCAAGACCGGCCGAGACGTCATGATCGCTGCGCTCCTCGGCGCAGAGGAGTTCGGCTTCGCCACGGCGCCACTCGTCGTCATGGGCTGCGTGATGATGCGGGTGTGCCACCTCGACACCTGCCCGGTCGGCGTCGCAACCCAGAACCCCGAACTGCGAGCCAAGTTCTCCGGCGAACCGGAGTTTGTCGAGAACTTCTTCGAGTACATCGCTGAGGAGGTCCGAGAACTCCTCGCCGAGCTCGGTTTCCAGACGCTCGATGAGGCCATCGGCCAAGTCGAGATGCTCGACACCACCGAAGCCGTGGACCACTGGAAGGCCGAGGGGCTCGATCTCTCTCCGATTCTCCATCTGCCCGAGATCGCTCGCGAGGCGCGCCGTCACCAGTGGAAGGAGCAGGATCACGGCCTCGAGCTTGCGCTCGACCAGACGTTGATCCAGCTCGCTCAAGGCGCCTTACAGGATGGCCGTCCCGTCACGATCGACACGCCGATCCGTAACGTCAACCGCACAGTCGGAACCCTGCTCGGCCACGAGGTCACCAAGGCCTATGGCGGCGAGGGTCTTCCGGACGACACGATTGTGGTCAACCTCACCGGGTCGGCCGGCAACAGCCTCGGCGCGTTCGTTCCCGCTGGGATCACGCTGCGACTTGAGGGCGACGCCAACGACTATGTCGGCAAGGGACTCAGCGGCGGTCGCATCATCGTGCGTCCGCCACGTGAGGCCCCCTTCGTTGCCGAGGAGAACGTCATTGCAGGCAACGTCATCGGCTACGGCGCCACGAGCGGTGAAATGTTCCTTCGGGGCGTCGTGGGGGAGCGGTTCTGTGTGCGCAACTCCGGCGCCACGGTGGTCGCCGAGGGGGTCGGCGACCACGCCTGCGAGTACATGACCGGAGGCCGAGCGGTCGTGCTGGGCCCGACCGGGCGCAACTTCGCTGCCGGCATGTCGGGCGGCATCGCCTTCGTCTACGACCCCGACGGGATGCTGCCCCAGCGCACCAACCACGAGATGGTGGCGCTCGAGCAACCCGACGCTGATGACCTCACGTGGCTGCGCGAGCGTGTCGAGCTTCACGGCTGCGAGACCGACAGTGCAGTCGCCGGTCGACTTCTTGCCGACTGGGACGCGGCCGCAACAGCGTTCGTGAAGATCATGCCGACCGACTTCAAGCGGGTGCTCGAGGCGGCCGCCGCGGCCCGTGCCGAGGGCCGAGACGAGACCGAGGCGGTCATGGCCGCAGCGAGGGCCTGAGGGCCGGAACGGACGAGGAGAAGACATGGCTGATCCACGAGGCTTTCTGAAGCACGAACGAGAACTCCCGTCGCACCGTCCGGTGCCGGTCCGGCTGCGGGATTGGAAAGAGGTCTACGAAGACTTCCCCGAGGACAAACTGCGCGCGCAGGCGAGCCGCTGTATGGACTGCGGGATCCCGTTCTGCAACAACGGCTGTCCACTCGGCAACATCATCCCCGACTGGAACGACCTCACCTACCGGGGTCTATGGCGTGATGCGATCGACCGGTTGCACGCCACCAACAACTTCCCCGAGTTCACCGGCCGTCTGTGCCCAGCGCCCTGTGAGTCGGCGTGTGTTCTCGGCATTCACGAGCCGCCCGTCACGATCAAGCGCATCGAGGTCGAGATCATCGACCGCGCCTTCGCCGAGGGTTGGGTCGTGCCGATGCCCGCGGCCACCAAGACAGGCAAGAAGGTCGCTGTGGTCGGCTCGGGCCCCGCCGGCCTCGCAGCCGCCCAGCAGCTCACCCGTGCCGGGCACGAGGTGGTCGTGTACGAACGCGCCGATCGCATCGGCGGTCTCCTGCGCTACGGCATCCCTGAGTTCAAGATGGAGAAGCGTCACCTCGACCGTCGCCTTGAACAGATGGAGGCCGAGGGGACGGTCTTCCGCACGAACGTGAATGTGGGCGTCGACGTGACGGCCGACGAACTGCGTGCCGAGCATGACGCCGTCGTCCTGTGCTGCGGCGCAACCCAGGCCCGTGACCTCCCGATCGAGGGCCGCGAGTTGTCCGGTATTCACCAGGCCATGGAGTTCCTGCCCTGGGCGAACAAGGTCCAAGAGGGCGACCTCGACGAGTCGCCGATCAGTGCAGAAGGCAAGGACGTGATCATCATCGGGGGAGGTGACACCGGCGCCGACTGCCTCGGCACGTCGCATCGCCACGGGGCCCGGTCAGTCCACCAGTTCGAGATCATGCCGCGCCCTCCGGAAGAACGGCCCGAGGCGAATCCATGGCCCACCTATCCGATGGTCTACAAGGTCACCTCGGCTCACGAAGAGGGCGGTGAGCGCGAGTACGCAATCAACACCGTGCGCTTCGTCGGCGACGAGGACGGCAATCTCACCGGTCTCGACACCGTTCGGGTCGAGCAGGTCGTCACCGACGGCCACATGCGTTTTCAGCCGGTCGAGGGCAGCGAGCAGCACTTCCCGGCGCAGATGGTGTTTCTTGCAATGGGCTTCACCGGCCCGGAACAGAACGCCCTCGTCGAACAATTCGGCGTCAATCTCACCGGCCGCGGCAATGTCGCCCGCGACCACAGCTGGGCCACCAACGTCGATGGCGTGTTCGTCGCCGGCGACATGGGTCGAGGCCAAAGCCTTATCGTCTGGGCGATCGCCGAGGGCCGGAGCGCTGCCGCCGCGGTCGACACCTATCTGATGACATCGACCGACCTTCCGTCACCGATCGTGCCGACCGCCGCACCAATGCGCTAAGCGATCCGTGACCGGGGGCGAGGAACCTCTGGGCCGGACCGACGGCGCCCGGTTGTCAGCTCTCGTCGGGCGCGAGGGCACTCCGGACGTACTCGACCGCCAACAGCAGGATCGTCAGCACCCCAAGGACGTGGAACTCGGCGAATTGCTTGGGCCACCCGAAGTCCGGTGGGTGCCGCTCGAGTGCCTGCTCGGCCATGATCAAAAGACTCGTCACGGCGAAAAGAACGGCTGCGAGCGCAGCCGGAAGGCGAGCTGCTTCTCGTCGAGCGACCCCCAACGCAGCGACACCGCCGATCGCGAGTGCGGCAAAGACCCAGCTTGGGAGATTGGCGAGGGCGAACAGTCCGGTGCCGACAGCGGCCAACACGGCGGTGCGACGTGACCTGCGAACGCCTCGGCGAGGCGGGTCGATGAACGTCGGCATGGCAACGGTGGTGCGTCCAGCCGGGTTCGGCGCAGACCGCATTGCCAGAACGAGGATCGCGAGAACCGCAACCGCAGAGAACGCCAGGGCACGGTCGACGAGTTGCTGCGGTGTCCACGCGAGTTCGACGGTGCCGCCGGATGCCGGGACCGCCCAGCCGTTGGCGAAGCCGTCGACAAGCGTCGGCGACCCCAGTGAGACCCCGTCGAGGGTCGCGGTCCACCCGAGATTGTGGCTTTGGCCGAGCACGAGCCAACGACCGACATCGCCCGGAGGGATCTCGACCGTGAGCCGAACATCGCTTTCCCACTCCGGCGTCAACGTCGGCATGGTCGGCGGCTGGGGCACGGGCCGCTCGCTGCGAAGCACCAACTGATCGATCGTCACCGGAAGGCCACTGCCGGTCGTGTCGATACGAACATCGCCGGCCGACACCGGTACGACATCGCACGCAATGAGTTCCAACGCTTCGCCGCGGCGGGCCGCCTCTTCGTCACCGCTGATACGGACGGGCACACCGCGGCCGTCGATTCGAACAAGACCGTCGACACAACCAGTGTCGACGGGACCCGCAGAGGCAAGTCCGAGCCCCCCGACGCGCATCTCGGCGATGGCGAACGGCATCGAGATGAAGGCATTCGAGTACCAGTCACGGGTAAGCGTGTCGGCGCTTGCGCTGACTTCGATTCGCACAGTGGTTGCCGACTCGGCTGTGATCGGGAGCACGATCGTCTCGACTCGCTCGGTCTCGCTCGACGAAAGGCCAGTCGGGAAGCGGCCGGCCTCAACATCGTCGACGGTGACCAGAAGTTCGGTGGGAACACTCTGACGCGGCCCGACCACGACATCGAGTTCGACACCGTCGATCGCGAACGGCGTGGTGCTGCGGACCCGCCAGGCCTGGCCAACCTGGTCGTCGAATCGGCCGATGAAACGGGTTGTCGGGTCGCCGTCGAGCATCGCGCTGGGTACCGCCAGGAAATTGCCCTCGAGTGAGCCGGTGGACGTCACGACGAGTGCGGCGTCGGTGCGCCCGAGGAACGCATCGAGCTGCTCGGACCGAACGTCGGGGTCCAAGCGGACCGTGCCGCTGACTGAGAACGTCCGATCCTGCGGCAGAGGCACGATTCGCCGCATCCCTGATTCAGGTGTGCCGCGCACCGGCTCCTGCGGGTTGCTGCGCTCGCGAGTCAGGACCACGGTGAGACCGTGCGTGTCGAGTTCGTCGTCGAGTCGGTCGACCAGCGCCCGAGGAGTACGGATCCATTCGGTGGTCGGGCCCGACTCACCGAGGGTGAGTTCAGCGAACCCGACGGCCGAGAGACCCCCTGGATACGTGGAGAGCACCGGCACATCGAGGTCAGTGATCACAATGTCGAAGACCGCGCCGGTGAGCGGTTCGAAAGCGACCGTCTCCCCGTCGGGAAGCCACGACCGTGAGGTGAGATCGACTGTTCGGCGTTCGCCGTCGGCGCGAATTTCGACCTCGGTGATGTGGCGATTGGCCTCGACGAGCGGTTGCACGGCGCGCAATGACTCGATCGTGACGGGCGTTCCGAAGTCATAGCGGAGAAACTCTCCTCGGCCCTCGGCGAAGGCAGCGACCGTCCAGGCCGTGCTCACGTCTCCGTCGGCTGCGTGCACCGGCCGATCGTCGAGCGCGTAGGTCACCGGATTGCCGAAACTGGATGCCGTGACGCGGGGCCCGCCGACCTGAACCGCCACGGTGCGCGTGTCGTCGACGTCGAGCCCGGCTGTCGAGGAGGCCGCCGGGAATACGGGGAGGCGATTGTCCCCGGGATCGAAGAGGAGTGGTTCCGTCCCGGCGAGTTCCGTTACCCCGACGTTTTCGCGAAGCGTGCCCCACAGCCGGGCCCGGCGACGGTTGGAGTCGGTGATGATGATCTCCGCCGAGGAGTCGGTCAGCGATGCACGCAGGTCGTCGTCGACCGCCAGGTCGGCGCCGAACACCACCGTGCGCTCAAGATCCAGCGCCCCGGCCGCTGCGGCATCGACGAGTCCCTCGCCGTCGCCGACCACGATCAGCACCGACTCGCCCGACCGCAGACGGACCACGTCGAGCGGATCGGGAACGGCATAGGAGGTCACCGGCGCCGGGTCGGGCAACGTCGGGTCGATCGATAATGCGACCTCATCGAGGAGGGTCTGTTCGGGTCCGGCGACATTCGGCGCCGGTTCGCCGAACCCGATGGGCTCGCCAAGGCCGGAAACCGATTCGAGGAAGTTCGCCATCGGCACGGGCCGCGGAGTGCGGAACCGCTCGTAGGTCAGATCGGCTCGGTGCACGAGATCGCCGACCGACATGAGCTGTGCAATCGGCACGACCGAAGCGGATTCGAGGCTGCCCTCCTGAAGACGTCGGTCGAAGGCCGTGAGGAGATCGGCTGACGCGGCCGAGCCGAACGGCACGAGTTCGCGCGCGACATACCCGCGGTCGATCAGACCCGGTGTGATCGGGTCGACCGTGTTGCCCCAGCGATACGACGCAAAGTCGCTGCCCGGAAGCTCCCAGATGCGGGTGCCGTCGTCATCGGCATCGAAAGCGGCGGCGGCCTCGAGCCAGTAGGTGGGAAGGTCTTCGTCGCGGTGGAGGTTGTCCTCGATCATCCGGACCTTCCACATCGCCGGATTGGCGAGCACGATCGCCGCAAGGGTGAGCACTGCCAAGGCCCTGCCGGGCCGAGGAAGGCGGGCGTGCAGAGCCGAGACCACGGTGCCGAGCAACACCGAGGTTGCCAGGACGACCATGGGCGCGGCACGAGGTGTCGAGCGGAGGGCGAGGCCGGCGTCGGTGCGGGTGAAGTCCTTGAAGAGTCGACCCAGGAACGAAGGATCGTCGAAGGGGTGACCACCGATGCCGATGAGGGCGCCGAGTACCAGCAGAGCGACAAAGAAGGAACGGTGACGCCAACGCACCACCGTGGCCGCGATCAAGGCGAGCACGACCAGCCCAAAGGTCAGGAACAGCAGCCAGACCCCCTGCGTGTACTCGACGCTCGGCTCGATCCAGGCGCCAAATTTGTCGTTGCCGTAGAAGAACCAATACCCGAGGCCGCGGAGAATCTCCGGAGCGGTCGATGCGCCGGCAACGGCTTCGTAGGTTTCGGTATACCGAGTGACGGGCAGGCTGTACCGGCCCTGCAGGACGAGTCCTGCGATCCACCAGACCGACACGACCGCAGACCCCAACCCGATGCGCAGGGCTGCCGCGACCGACCGTCGCCACGGCACGGAGCGCTCGATCAGCGTCACGTGCGCAAGCCACAAGACGGGAGCGAGTCCGACGAGCAGGAGGCTGGTTGCGTTGACACTCCCGACGGTGAGCACGACCAGCGCAAAGCGTGCCGGATGGCGCCATCCGCCGTGACGGACAGCCAAGACGGTGAGGCCGATCATCCAGGGGAGGCCGGCCCATGGCAGGAGCACGGCTGAAATGCGAGCCGAGTAGTCGAGCAAATAGGGGCTCAACCCGTAGGCGGCCATGGCGACACCCAGACCAGGACCGGACCAGTCGAAGACGCGAAGCAGGAAGCGGACACCCAGAGCGGCGGCGAAGAGAAGCGAGCCGAGCCAGATCCGTTGGGCGAACCAGTCGGGCGAGCCGAGCGTCTCGAACATCCAGTAGAAGGGCCCCATCGGCCAGAGATAGCCGATGTTCTGGTGCGTGACCGTGCCGAGCGCGACATCGCTATCCCAGAGCAACCGGGCGTCGCTCAGGACCCCGCCCGGATCGAGATACAGGTACGTCTTCGTATCGGCCCCGACCTCACCGGGGCTGGAGAGGATCACCGGGATGTACGTGAGGGCGGCGATCCCGAGCACCAGTCGGTGGCGCTGAAACCATGCGAGCAGGCGACTCACGAGAGCGACTGCCCGGCGAGCACGGCAAGGGTGTCGTAGGCCGTGCGATCCCAGGAGAACCGTGCGCTCCGGGCGAGCGCAGCGGCAGCGTGACGCCGTCGAAGGTCATGGTCGGTCAACAACCGGACGATCGCAGGCGTGAGTTCGTCGTCGCGGTCGACAAGTATTCCCGTCTCGTTGTCGGCGACGGCATCGGTATGGCCAGGGATACGGGTGGCAACGGCGGGAGTCGCGCAGGCGGCGGCCTCGGTGAGGGTCATACCCCAACCCTCCGCACGCGAAGTGCTGGCGACGATCCATGCACTCCGGTACGCCTCGAGGAGAACCTCTGGCGCCACGCGTCCCTCGATCGTGCACCATTCCGCGGCGTCGAGTTCCGCAATGCGTTGCTCGAGCTTCGGGCGCTCGTACCCCTCGCCGATGATTCGCAGCCGGACGTTCGGGACCTCTCGACGCACCGCCGCCATGGCCTCGAGAAGCGCAGGAAAGTCCTTCGACGGCATGAGCCTCCCGACGGCGACCACGGTCGGCTCCGGTGCCTCAATGCCCGGAGAGAAACCGGGATCGATTCCAGGGGGCACCACGTGCACGTTGTCTGCAGGCAACCGGAGGCGATCGAGAATGTGGGAGCGCGAGGACTCCGACAGGGTCACGATCGGCGTGCGTCGGTAGAAGGGCGGCGCGATGCGCCGTTCGAGCAGCTGACCGGCTCGGGCGAGTTTCGGCGGGAGCACCATCGGCCACATGTCCTCGTGCACATGGTGGAGCCAGGTGGCACGGCGCCCTCGAGCCCACAGCGGAGACAAAAACGGGACCCCGTTCCAGATCTCGACCAGCGCATCACGGCGGCCGTGGCGGCCGAGCAGTTCGGCGGCAACCGCCCTCGGGAAAATCAGGTATCGACCGGCGTGACGAACGACTTCGTAGCCATCGCGCCTCGCACGCGGCGGCGAACCCGCCGCGTGCGACGTGCGCATCACGACGTCGATACCGGCCGCTGCCCAGCGGGCGGCGACCGCACTGGCATGCAGTTCTGAGCCGCCCGCCTCGACATCGTCGAGATCGCGCCAGGCGAGGACGTGGATACGGCCGATTCCTGCATCGGCCGCGAGGTCACCGATCTTGGTCGACGACCAGCGCACGTCACCGACGGACTCCTCGGGCGCTTGCGTCTCATCGTCGAACGGCACGATCGCACCCCCTTCCGGACCCCTTACGACCCCGCGAGCCTACCCTCCGTCCCGCTTCGGTCGGTGGCGAAGCGAGGTTGCGAATACCGCCGGAGGAGGTCAGGATGCCGCCTGCCATGCACACCGATGCCGTCATCTCCGTCGTGATCATTCACCGTGATCGACCTGATGCGGTCGGACGTACGATCGAGGCCTTCCGCGACCAGTCCGTGGCCACCTCGATCATCGTCGTCGACAATGGATCAGCGCCAGAAACCGAGGCTGCGCTGCCCTCACTCGTGGGCGATGCCGAACTCATCACCACTGGCGCCAATCTGGGCTTCGGACCCGGGGGTAATGTCGGTCTGCGTCGGTGGCTCCAGCAGCACGACACCGAATGGGTTGCGATTGCCCCCCACGATGCGCTCCCGGATCCCGACACGCTCGAGGTCATGCTCCGAGAACTGGAGGGTCGTGATCATGTCGGCCTGGCGTCGGCCGACGTCGGCGACAATGCCCTTCCGGTGATCGACCCCTACCTGGGAACGATCGATGCACCGCCGACTGTCGACGCGGGCTTCGAATACTCCGGCTACCCGCACGGGACACTGATGCTCGTTCGGCGGGCCTGTGCCGAACAGGTCGGCATCTTCGACGAGCGCTACTTCGCGTACTGCGAGGAAAGCGAACTCGCCCTCCGGGCCGATGCTGCCGGCTGGCGCTGTGGTCTGATCCGCGGGGCGATGGTGCGGAATCCCGGCATGAGCGCAAGCATCGAACGGGTCGCCTATCTCCAGCTTCGGAACACGCTCCTGATGCTGCGCGAGCATTTCGGGCGTCGTCATGCCCTTTTTCGGATCGGTGTTGCCCTGCTCCAGCTTCCGATGGGCATGGTGCACGCGCCGGCTCGGGGGCTGCACTGGTCGCCTCGGGGACGACTCCTCGCAATTCGCGACCATCTGCGCAAGCGGTACGGGCCGCCACCCGACGACGTCCGGCTGTGAGGCACGGCGCCTTGGTGGCGATGGCATCGACCCGCCGCAGCTAACCGCTTACGACGAGACCTCGGCCGCCTCTTCTGCGACTTCCTCGTGATACTCGGCCTCAACGTTGACCTCCCACACGTCGTGGGAGGTTCCGTCGACGATGTTCTCGACGGTGAGCATCGCGGTGTACATCGAGTGGTCCTGGTTGTTGTAGCGATGCATGCCGTTGCGCCCCACCGGATGAACATTGGTCACGTTGGCGTCAAGCCAGCCTCGCAACACGTCGACATTGTCGCGGTAGAAGGCGTCGTACATCGGGTAGGCCTTCGGCATCCGAACCACGAACCCCTGTTCCACGACCCCGGGCTCGAGCAGCCCGAGCCGCTCCATCTCGGCGGTACCGAGCGCAACGAGATCGTCATCGCTTGAGGTCCAGAGTGCGTCGCCTTCGGTCACGAAATACTCGAGACCGAGGCAGGTCTTGCCGGATTCCGGAACCATCTGGGGCGACCAGCTCCGGAAGTTCTGCACGCGGCCGACCTCGACGTCGGGGGCATGGATGTAGATCCAATTGTCGGGAAAGCCGGCCGCTTCGGGCACGACGAGCGCAACCGTGAGGAAATCGCGGAATACCAGCCCGTCGGCGGCAGCGAGAACCTCCGCCGGGGGAGCAGGGTCCATCGCCTGCACGAGGCGGGGTATCGGCATCGACGACACAACGTCGCCACACGGGAACCGCACCTCGCCGGACGGTGTCTCGGCAATCACGGCGGTCGCGACACCGCTAGAGTGCTCGATTCGGGAAACGGCGTGCTGGAAGTGGACCTCGCCGCCTTGCCCTTCGACGAGCTCCTGACACCGTTCCCACATCATCCCGGGGCCATGGCGGGGATACTCGAATTCCTCGATCAGGCTGGTGATCTCCTTCTGGTTCCGGCGCGGCGCCAACGAATTGATGATCGCCCGGAGCAGGTCGAGGTTCTTGACGCGCTGAGCCGCCCAGTCGGCTTGGATCTGATCGGCGGGAACGCCCCACACTTTCTCGGTGTAGGTCTTGAAGAAGATGCCGTAGAGCCGCCAGCCGAACTTCGAGGCGATGTACCCCTCAAAGGTCGTGAGGTCCTTCGGAGGACGGATCCGCACCCAGAGGTACGACAGAACGCACCGGACCGCCTCGAGGACACCGAGGTTGCGCAGCGCGTTGAACGCCCGCAACGGGTAGTCGTAGAAGCGGCCGCGGTAGAAGATGCGACTCATGCGCGGACGCAGAAGGAAATCTTCGTCGGGGAGCATCTCGTGCCACAGCTCCCGCACCGGCGTGACCTTGGTGAAGAAGCGGTGCCCGCCGATGTCGAATCGCCAGTCGCCGACTCGTGCCGTGCGAGAAATGCCGCCCACGACATCGTCGGCCTCGAGGACGACCGCTTTGTGGTCACGCTTGCCGAGCTCGTAGGCCGCCGTGAGGCCGGCCGGGCCGGCGCCGATCACCACGGTATTTGCTCGCTGGTTCTGCTCGCTCACAGCACCCCCTTCAGGCGCGCTGACTCTAGCCGCACGCTCCCCCCGGCCCGCACTCGGGTGAGATGGGGGAGCGGCTTCGTCGTGTGGCATGCTCGATCGGTGCCGACCGATGCCTTCGCTTGCCCTCGTTGTGGCAACCAGACCGACGAGACGAACTACGGGCCGTGTGCGGACTGCCGAACCGAACTGCGGGCGACGATGGGCGCTGACGCCAAGGACGTCGCCGTCGAGTACGAACCGAAAATGAACGTCACACCGAACGCCGTGGCCCTGAAGGACGACTGACCGGCGGCCAAAAAGGAACGAAGCCCCGAGTAGCCTCGCCCGCCTTGCGACGGACTCAACTCCTCGGGGCTCCGAGATCGACGTGATCATCGATTTCCACCACCCGAGAGCGATGAAACTCGTTGGGTGATTCCCAGTGAAGGGTTTCACCCTGGCCAGCCGGCCCGGGAACGTCTCCCGATCCTGCTGACCTGCATCGGCGTCCGGCACCCGGCGGTGCCAACGGGCCGTTCCGGTCGCCTTGCCCGTCAGCAAGGCTTCCGACCCGGTCCGCACGACCCCTCACCTCGGGGAGCGCCCCTCGATCCGGCCACACACTCCGCAGCGTGCGCCTGGCGACCGACGAGATCTCCGAGATGCGATGATCCGGTGACCCTCCCGGATCCTTCCTTGTGAGAAGTGTCCGGACGAGTCGCCGCCTCACCAGCGGTGTCTCGGCCGATCGACCGCTCCCGAGGGAGTGGTCTGATCGTGTCGGTGTCTCCGCTCCCAACCTGCTGCGAGGTTCTCGATCCGCCGATCGGGACTTGCGCCCCTCCCGACCTCTCGGTCTCTCCGTCGCACGCTGATCGCTTCGACGGTCCCATCTTCTGACGCCGCCACCGCCGATGCAAGGGGTTTGGTTGAAATCCACAGAACATTTGGGGATTCCCACTGGACATCCCCAACGCACGCAGAGTTTTCCTCAGCTTCATCCACCGACCAGGCCGGATCGGCGGGGTTTCAGGCCAATGACGCGCCGCGTTCAGCGAAGACCGACGCAAGGACCTCGGGGCGATCGGTCATGATGGCGTCGACCCCGAGGTCAAGGAGACGATGCATCTCTTCAGGGTCGTCGATCGTCCAGACGTGCACGTGGATCCCGCGCCCGTGAGCGAACTCGACGAACCGGCGAGTGACGACCGGGATGGGACCGAAGACAGGCGGGACCTGCAAGACGTCTACGTCACGGAGCGCACCAATCCCGCTAAGGCCGACGATGGCCTCGATCGTCGCGCCGGTGGCGCCCCCGGTGCACAGGTCACTGCCGACCCGCCGCTTCACCCGCTCGGTTCGCCGGCGAGAGAACGACGTGACGCACACCCGGTCCTGCACACCGAAGTGAAGAAGCAGCTCAGCAAGCGGCTCGACCGCCGTGTCGGCCTTGGGATCGATGTTGATCCGGGCGTCCGGGAACCGCTCCAGCATCTCGTCGAACCGCAGGATTGGATCCGTGCCGTCGACGCGAGCTTCGGCGACCTCGGCCCACGTGAGGTCGATGATTCGACCGGTGCGGTCGGTTACTCGGTCGAGCTTGTCGTCGTGGAACGCGATCAGTACGCCGTCGGCGGTGGCATGAACGTCCGTCTCGAGATAGCGATACCCGAGTTCGACAGCGTGCCGAAACGCCCGTTCGGTGTTTTCCGGATGAGCGCCCGCACCACCTCGATGGGCAAAGCCGACGGGCGCCTCATAGGCGAGGTACGGGTGCAGCACGGTAGGGACCGTACCGTGGGTACTGTGCCGGGGTGCGTCTGCCGGTGCGGCTCTCCGCGTTCTTCTCTGATCCTGGCGTCGTGCCGCTCGACGAGGCCTTGCTGTGGGTCTCGTCCTTGCGCCCAGGTGCATCCGTCGACATCGGCGAACACCTCAGGCTGCTCGACACCTGGGCCGAAACCGCGCCCTCGAGCGATGTCGAGGGGCTTCGGGTGCTCGTCTACGACCGTCTCGGCTTTCGCGGCGACATCGACGACTACCACCAGGCCGCGAACTCGTACCTCGACGAGGTCCTGCGCCGCCGGCAGGGGATGCCAATCACCCTTGCGGTCGTGCTGCTCTCTCTCGGCCGACGGATCGGTGTCGATCTCGTGCCGATCGGGGCACCCGGCCACTTCCTCGTGAAGGAGCCCGTCAGCGGCTCGTTGCTCGATCCCTTCGATCGCGCTTCCGACCTGCAGCCCAGCGCACTTGCCGCCCGCATGGCAACGCTCGGCACGCACGTCGACCAAACCGACGCGCTCGCCCCGATACCCGATCAGGCCGTCGTCGCCCGTGTCCTCAACAACCTCACCAACACGATGGTGCAGCGATCGGTGCGGGATCTCGATTGGGTGCTCGACCTGCGTCTGGCGCTTCCGCTGCGCTACCAGGATCCCCGCGCACTGGCGGCGCTCTGCGAACAACGAGGGCGCCTCGACCGTGCCGCCGAGCTTCTCGACCTGCTTGCACGGGCCACCGAACGTGAGGACCTCGGCCGCAGAGCCCATGCCTTGCGAGCCCGCCTGAACTAGCGCAGGCGCCCCCGTTTTTGGCAAACGTCGGTCCACCACGCGCGCTGGGTCACTAGCCTTGCGGTCATGAACCGACGCACGAAGATCGTCGCCACCATCGGTCCGGCCAGCGAGGACGAAGCCACGCTGCGGGCCATGATCCGGGCCGGCATGGACGTGGCCCGACTCGGCCTCGCCCACAACACGATCGACGAAGGCCTCGAGCGCTTCCATCGCATCCGCAAGGTCTCCGAGGATGAGGGCCGCCGTGTCGGCATCCTCGTCGATTTGCCCGGCCCGAAAGTCCGGGCCGGGAACTTCGGCGAGACCGGTGTCGATGTGCCCAGCGGGTCCTCCATCGAGCTTCGCGTCGGGGAGGCAGGGTCCTCTGCCGACGTCATCGAGGTCGACTACGAGTTCTTGATGCGCGACATCCAAGTCGGCGACCGCGTGACCATCGGCGACGGCGGAGCTGTACTCGAGGTCACGGACAAGAAGGCCGACAAGATGCTGGCCAACGTGGTGGCCGGCTCAACGCTCCGAGGCCGCCCAGGTGTTCACATCCCCAGCGACCGTCTCCAGATCCCGACACCGACTCCTGAAGATTTCGTCGCCCTCGATGCGTTTGTCGATGCTGGCGTCGACATGGTCGCCGTCAGCTTCGTCCGTTCCGCTCACGACATGCGTCGTGTCGGCACCGAGCCTCATCCTCGGGGGCCGCTGCTCGTCGCCAAGATTGAGACTCGCGCCGCCGTCGACAACCTGCCCGGCATCATCGAGGCGTCCGGTGCGGTCATGGTCGCTCGCGGCGATCTCGGCAACGAGTGCAGCCTCGAGGATCTTCCACACCTGCAAAAGGACATCATCCGCCAGTGCATCGCCGGCGGCCGCCCCGTGATCACCGCGACCCAGATGCTCGAGTCGATGGTCACGAGCCTCGCACCAACCCGCGCAGAAACGTCCGATGTCGCCAACGCCGTGTTCGACGGTTCGTCGGCGGTCATGTTGTCGGGCGAAACCGCGGTGGGCGCCGACCCGACGAACGTGGTTCGCACGATGAGCCGAATCGCCCGTAGAGCCGACGAGGAAATGGACTATCCCGGCTGGGCCCGCCGCCTTGCCGAGATGCGTATGACCGACCGATCCGAGAGCACCTCCGTCACCGACGCCATGACCATGGCGGCCTGGCGGGCCACGCAGGAACTCGGCGTCCAGAACGTGCTGTGTATTTCCGGATCAGGCTTCACGGTGCGATCGATGGCTCGATTCCGTCCCGAAGCGAACATTCTCGGGTTCTCCGTCAACGAGGCCACCGTTCAGCAGTTGACCCTCAGCTGGGGCACCACGCCGATGCTCATGGGGAAGGGTGGCACGAACGAGGAGATGGTCGCCGAGGCGATGCGTCTCGCCAAGAGCGCAGGGCACATCCGGCCGGGCGAGCTCGTGGGCGTCCTTGCCGGCTCCGACAGCCGGGCGCAGGCCACGAACGTTCTGCGTATCGAACGGGTGCCCTAGGGCACCGGGTTGCAGCGCTCCGGACGCCGGTCCTCAGGCAGCGCGACGGACTCGCCATAGAGCGTGCACTGGCATGTCTCTGCGCAGGCCCGCAGATCGGCGCGTTGGATCCACAGCGAAACACCAAGCCCGGCGATCACCAGCAACAACAGGAATTTCGTGACGACCTTGCGCACGAAGTTGAGGACGACGTACACGGACACGAGAAGCCCGCCGATCACCGCGAGGATGACCCACTCAAGTCGTTCGGCATCGAGCCACTCGGGAACCACGGCGCGCAGCGTAGTGGGGGAGGGGGCCGGTATCGGGCCACCCTCGTGTCGATAGGTAGGCTGCGGTATGACCGATCGTCCTGTGAACCTCTACAGCTCCGGCCCCCCGGAGACCGTGATCGACCCCGAACCCGCCGAGGCGATCGCGGCGCTCGCCGAAGCCGAGGCGGCCGCAGATCCCATCGCGGCGATCGGTTCGGTGTGCACCCGCTGGCCGACCTTCCTCGCTGCGTGGGCAAGCCTCGGGGACGTCGTCGCTGAGCCCGCACTCAAATACGCCGCCTACCGCACCGGCTACCACCGTGGTCTCGACAAGCTTCGCGCCTCGGGTTGGCGAGGCAGCGGGTATGTCCGCTGGCAACACGAGACCAACCGGGGCTTTCTACGCGCCCTCGCCGGGCTCCAGGCCACTGCAGCGGCCATCGGCGAGACGGCCGAGGATGAGCGCTGTGCGATTTTCCTTCGCCAGCTCGACCCGGAGTGGCCACCGTCGTGACCTCCGTGGCCGGCGCCGTTCTCGCCGGTGGTGCAAGCAGCCGGATGGGCCGCCCAAAGGCCTTCATCGAGATCGACGGCCGGACACTCCTCGATCGAGCCGTCGGCGCCCTCACGGCCGCTGCGATCGATCCGGTCATTGTCGTCGGCGGTGACCAAGCAGCGATCGAAGCGGCAGGGCACCGCTTCGTCCCTGACGAGTACCCCGGTGAGGGGCCGTTGGGTGGAATCATTAGCGCGCTCGGCGCCGTCGACACCGACCTTGTCGTGGTGCTCGCGTGCGACCTTCTCGCCGCCTCGCCGGACGCGGTGACCCGGTTGCTTGGGTCGCTCGGCGAGGGTGACGTCGCCGTCCCGGTCGTCGAAGGCCGAGCCCAGTGGCTTCATGCAGCGTGGAGGCGGTCGGCGGAGTCCGCCCTTCGAGCGGCGTTCGGCGGTGGCGAACGGGCACCAAGGCGCGCGCTCAGCGGGCTGGTGACCGTGGAGGTCGTCGACGCCTCGCCAACGTGCTACCAGGACGCCGACACGCCCAGCGATCTGCCACCCGGAGCTCGTTGACTCGATCACCAGGTGGGGGCGAGTGTCTCGCTACGGTGGGTCGCTCATGCAGCTTCCAGCGACCGACTCCGGCCGGCGGGCCACGACCCGGCTCTTTCACCAACGGGCGGGAGCGCCCGTGATGGCGACCTTGTGGGGCGCCGCTCGACGTGAACCGCGTGACTTCTCATCACCGATCGGCGCCTGAACCCGTGGCTCCGCATCGTTTTGTCGACACCGAAGCTGAACTCGCGTGGGTCGTCGAGCAGTTGCTCGGTCAACCCCGGTACGCGCTCGACACGGAGTTCCACCGCGAACGTACGTACTGGCCCAAGGTCGCACTGGTCCAGATCGCGTGGCCGGGCGAACTCGTCCTGATCGACCCGCTCGCTGTCGACCTCGCCCCGCTGCGGGCGCTCATGGACTCTGACGCTCTCGCCGTGCTCCACGCCGCGTCGCAGGATCTCGAGGTACTCGAACTCGCCACCGGTGCCGTGCCTCGCCGTTTGTTCGACACGCAGATCGCAGCCGGCTTTCTCGGAATGTCCACCCCTTCGCTTGCGTCGCTCCACGAACGCGAGCTCGGCGTGCAGTTGCCCAAGGGCAACCGACTCACCGACTGGCTCGAACGTCCACTGAAGCCGGCGCAAAAGGAGTACGCCGCTGCGGATGTCGAGCGCCTGCTCGAAATTCACGACGCCCTCGTCACCCAACTCGACCAACTCGGACGGGTGGCGTGGGCTGAAGAGGAATGCGAGATCATGCGGTCTCGAGATCGCGGGCCGCGAGATCCGTTCGAGGCGTGGCGCAAGATCAAAGAGGCCCGTCACCTCAAGGGATCGGCCCTGTCGATCGCTCGCTCGATCGCGGCATGGCGCGAACGACGGGCCGCCGAGATCGACCAACCCGTTCGGTTCGTTTTGTCCGACATCGCCGTCGTTTCGGTTGCGCAGTCAGCACCCGAGTCGCCCGAGGCGCTCGCAAAGGTTCGCGGCGTCGACAAGGGCGTCGCCCGGGGCGCGATCGGGGAGAAACTTCTTGCTGCGGTGGCCGAGGGCCGGGCGGCCGACTGGCGACCACCGCGGCCACAGAAGCGTCGAGACGACGGACGCGACATCCGTCCTGCCGTGGCCCTGGTGGCTGCGTGGGTAAACCAGATCGCTCGGGACCGACAGCTCGATCCCACCTTGCTCGCAACCCGCGCCGACGTCGAGGCGCTCGTCCGAGGAGATGACGACGCCCGCCTCGCACACGGCTGGCGGGCCGAGACGGCCGGGGGGCCGATCACCCGACTCGTCTCGGGCGATGCTGCGCTGGCCTTCGAGGGCGGCAATGTCGTACTCGAGGAGCGCAGCCGTCGGCCCGTCGTCTGAGAGCGGGAAACCTCCTCGCCTGACGTGGGGGGATCTCGCCCTGCGAGCTAACATGAAACACCTGTGACATGAGCAACCAGGAGTTACTACGGTGAAGAAGGGGCGACACCGGCGCTATGAAGAAGCCCGAGCGTTGAAGCGCTCGAACGAGGGCGACTTCGAGTCTCTCCTCGACGACTTCGTCGACGACGATGAGGACGTCAAGCCGGAGCACGCTGCCTGGGCCGAGGAGTTCGACGCCGACGACGACTAGGTCAGGCGCCTGTCTCGTCGAGGATCTCGTCGAGCTTCACGATGTCTTCTTCGGCCACGAGGCCGATGAACGTGCCGTCCGCATCCGTCACAGCGATCAGGTCGGTTCCGGAGGTCTCCATCGCTGCCACCGCATCGCGTAGCGTCCACGACGGGTGGGCCGTCGGCAGTTCGGCCGCCATAACGTCGGCGATCGTCAGGTTCTCCCACTCGTCGCGATCGAGTTCACTGATGTCGTCGAGGCGAGCCATCCCGACATACGTGCCACCATCGACGACCGGAACGACGCGTTCCCGCCGAGCGAGGACGTGGAAGTACACGAACTCGCTCACCGTCGCGTCGGGTGGCACGGTCAGCACGTCGGTCGAGAGAATCGACGACAGCGGCAGCGTGAAGCGGCGCTCGAGATAGCCGAGACGGTGCTGATGCTGGTGGTCAGCCACCGATGACGGCCCGGCGACGAGCTGCGAAACGGCAGCGGCGACCAGCGCAGGCACGACGAAGGACCCCACGCCGCCTGTCGATTCGGCGACGAACATGACCGCGGCGATTGGCGCCCGGTAGCCCGCACCGAGGAACGCCGCGAGACCAAGGATCGGGTACAGGATCGTTTCGCCTTCTCCGAGCGCCTCACCGACGAACTCGCCCATCACCACACCGAGGGTGGCGAGCGGGATGAACAACCCGCCGACCCCGCCGGCGACGAGTGTCGCGACGGTCGCGGCGAAGCGGAGTACGAAGAGGAGCGCGATGAGCGACAACGTCCGGTCGTCGACGACCCACGCCATCGAGTCGGTGCCGGGACCGAGGGTCAGCGATGCGCCGAAGGCCTCGTGGCTCACCACCGCAAGGGCGGCCATCGTCACCCCGCCGATGAGCAGGCGACGCAACACCGGGAGCTCTTTGCCGAGGCCCTTGGCCCGGCGAACAAGCCAGGCGAACCCGCGACCACCGAGGCCGGCGCCGATACCGAGAAGCAAGGCTCCGAGCAGATCGACCGCCTGCACTGCAAGCAGCGACGTGGATTCCTGGTCGAGAAGTGGAACGACGGGTTCCGTGCCGACGAGCGCAACAAAGGTCGCATAGCTCGATGCGGCGGCGAGGAGTGACGGGAGCAATGCGTGCGGCGTGACATCCTCCCGGTACGGCGCCTCCATGGCGAACATCACGCCGGTAGCGGGCGCCTTGAACACGGCGGCCACACCGGCCGCAGCACCGGCCGTCATCAGCACCTTGGCCTCGTCGCGCTGGAGCCAACGACCGAGGCGACTGTTCACCGAGAGTCCGAGCGCCGAGCCGGCGTAGATCGAGGGACCTTCGAGTCCGACTGCGCCTCCGAGTCCGATGGTGGTGATGCCGGCCGCGAGCTTGCCAGGAACCTCCCGGAACGGAATCGACGGATTGCGCTCATGGAATGCCCGGACATACTCGTCGGAGGTCGACGCGCTGGCATTGAAGCCGCCATAGCGAAGGATCAGGACGGCGCCGACGGCACCGACGAACGGCGCCGCCGCCTGGATCGAACGTTGCTGGTCGAGCAACCAGTCGTAGACCACCTCAACCGTCAGTGCGTCGAAGAGCGCCACGATCATGGCGACGACGACGCCGATGGCGGCCGACGCCGCGAGAAGACGCACGTCCTGTCCTCGCACGAGCGGAGCGATTCGCGTTCTCACGCCTGTCTTCCTACAGCAGCGCGAGGCGCACGCGACCGGACGCGAGGGAATTTCTGTCCAGTTGCCGTCTGGGACACGACCGATGGTCCGACGCCTGCCCAAGGCGGCTCTGGTAGAACGGTTGCATCTGCACGACGAACGTTCGTGTCGTCATCCGGCGATCGAACGAGACAGGGGAACCATGGAGTCATCGGAGCTTCGAGGATGGATCGATCATCGAGCGATGATGCTGTGGGTCAGCATCACGTGTCTGATCCTGATGGTCGTGGGGGTGACCATTGCCGTTTCGCTGGATGGCCTGAGCGACGACGCCACGCTCCCGCTGTCGATCATGGTCGGCGCGATCGGCTTTTTCCTGTGGTTCTGCTCGTTCGGCGCCGTGATGGACATCGCCTCGATGCGCTCCGACATGGACGACTCGCTGCGCACGACCGCCTTCGGCTCACAGTTCGCCAAGGCGCCATTCCCGGCGTACCTGGCGTTGACGACGATCGTCATGCTCGGCACACCCGTGATGCTGGTCTGGATACTCAACGCCTAGCAGATCGCGGCGGCGCGTTTAGGACGGCGTGCTGCGACGAACCTGCGGATGGGGGAGGAACACGGGGGCGTTGCCGCGCTCGGCGTGTTCCACGCGCTCGCGGATGACATCGACCAGGCGTTGGTAGGGACCCTCGCCCACAAGCTCCACGATCTCGTCCCGTGAGGTCTTCCACACGGGACGGTCCTCGTTGAACGCGAGGGGGTCGTCGGTGCACCACCACGCAAACTCGGCACCACCCTCCCCCCAGTCGCGGCGCTTCCACTCCCGCAGGATGAAGGTGGTGTGGCCGTTGTCGTCGGTGTGCTCGTCGAAACGGATCGGCACCTGCCAGCAGACGTCGGGCTTCCAGTCGAGGGGACGTTCACCGCGTCGCACGGCCGCCTGGTGCAGGGCACATCCGGCGCCGTGCTCGAAACCGGGTCGGTTCAGGAAGATGCACGCATCATCGACGGTTTGTGTGACCCACTCTCCGTCGTCGTTCTTGAAAATCGGCCCACCCATCTCTGCGGCACGTTCCGCGAGTTCCCACTCACCGGGTTCGAGGCGATCGATCTGCGCTCGGATCGACTGCCGATCCTCCTTGTCGACGAAATGGGCACCGTAGGTGCAACACCCGTGCTCGTACTCCGGGGCCAACTCCGTGAAGACTCCCGGGCAGCCCTTGCCGTAGATGCAGCCATAGTTCGAGGTGAGGAAGGTCAGGTCGAACTGCCACGTATCGCCGTCTTCGTCGTCGAAGGTGACCCACTCGTGGAGGTCGGCGGGGTAGTCGCTCATGCCGGGGACGGTATCCGCCGACCGATACGGTGCTGGTCATGGCCGGAGAATTCGACGAGATCCGAGGACGTCTTGAAGGCATCGCTGAGGAGTTGGCCGATCTCGCAATCGTCCGGCTTCGAGAATCGATCGATGCAGGTGGAACCGAGTACCCGGTCGACGAAAAGCGCCTCACTCGGGCGCGGCGTGCCGTTGAGAAGGCGATCCATCTCCTCGAAGAGCCCGACGACAACGCCTGGTGACGGCGTTCAGGTCGGGGTGTTCTCGTTCAGGCGGTCGATCAGGCGCCGCAGCATCGACCATTGGTGCTTGTCGAACTCGAACACGATGCGCGGCAGGTCGACATGGTCGCCGTCCCGGACCTCCGCCTTCGTCGCTTCGATCGCGCTGATGCCGCCCTGGACGATCATCGGGGCGAACTCCTCACTGAGTGCAGCGAGTTCGTCGTCGCCGACAGGCCGATGGAGGCGGAAGACGAGCTGGTCACCGACAAAGCGCATCGAGTGGTACGTACGGTAGAAGTTGCAGACCTCGTCGACCGCCTCCTCGACGGTGTGGGCAACTCGCACGAGACACATGTCGTCGGGCGAGATGAGTCCCGCATTGCCGAGTTCCGTCGTAACGAAGTCGTACCAATGGTCCCAGTAGGTCCCGCCGGGCTCGTCGAGCAGGACGACGGGAGCCGGGGCGGTCTTGCCGGTTTGGATGAGGGTGAGAAGTTCGAAGCTCTCGTCCATCGTGCCGAAGCCGCCCGGAAGCAGGACATAGGCCTCGGATTCCTTCATGAACATGACCTTGCGCGTGAAGAAGTACTTGAAGTTGATGAGCTTCGGGTCATCGGCGATGTACTCGTTGGCCGATGCCTCAAACGGCAACACGATGTTCACACCGAACGACTGATCCGCCCCTGCTCCTTCGTGACCCGCCTCCATGATTCCCGGTCCGGCACCGGTGATGACCATCCAATCCCGATCGGCGATCTGGCGAGCGAAGTTCTTGGCGCATTCGTACGCAGGCTCACCCGCCTTGATCCGAGCCGAACCGAAGATCGTGCATTTGGGGGTGTCGCGGTACGGGCCGAACACCTCGAAGCTGTAGCGAAGCTCCTTCATCGCGGCGGTCACGAGCTTGAGATCGCCTCGATCATTGTCCTCGCGGCTGAGCCGCAGGGCCGTGACGATCATCTCGAAGACGAGTTCGCGGTCGGCCTCGTCGACATGGCGGAGTAGGCCGATGATCTCGGCGTCGAGCCCGTCGTCGCCAGTGCGGTAGCGCGTGCTGAGTTCGGTCACCTTCGAGACCGTAGCCGTCGCTGGCTTCCCGCTGTGCCCGGGCGGCCTCAGGCCCCGGCGACCGGGATCGAGACCCGGCTGCGGCGGGTGGGTTCGAGCGGAAGGTTCGAGACATCCGGCCGCCCGTAGAGGGTCGTCCGCTGGACCAGGGTGCGGCCGAGCGGTTCGACGATGCGGCGGAAGTCCTCGGCGGTGACCTCGGTGCCGTGATCGGCACCGGCGGCCCGGGAGATGTTCTCGTCCATGAGCGTGCCGCCGAGGTCGTTTGCGCCTGACTGCAGCAGCTGGCTGATCGAATCGAAGCCGAGCTTGACCCACGAACCCTGGATGTTGTCGATACGTCCGCGATACGCGATCCGGGCGACGGCGTGCATCAGGACGACCTCCCGGAAGGTCGGCCCGCGACGGGCCTTCTTCTGGAGGTAGATCGGGCTGGCCATGTGCACGAACGGCAGGCCAACGAACTCGGTGAAGCCGCCCGTCTCCTCCTGGAGTGCTCGGGTGCGAAGGAGGTGATGGACCCAGTGTTCCGGACGCTCGATCGACCCGAACATGATCGTCACATTGCTGCCCAGGCCGACGGAATGGGCGATGCGGTGAGCTTCGAGCCATTCCTCGGTGTTGATCTTGTCGGGACAGAGGGTGGCACGTACGTCATCGTGGAGGATCTCGGCGGCGGTGCCCGGCAGGGACTTCTGGCCGGCCTCTTTCAGACGGGTCAGGTAGTCGGCCAACGGCTCTTGATTGCGTTTGGCGCCCTCGGTGACCTCGAGTGCGGTGAAGCCGTGGATGTGCATTCCCGGCACCGCCTCGTGCACAGCCCGGGCCACATCGATGTAGTAGTCGCCGTCGAAGTTGGGATGGATACCACCTTGCAGACACACCTCGGTAGCGCCTGCCTCGGCGGCCTCGATCGTGCGATCCGCGATGTCCTCGAGTTCGAGTAGGTAGGGGGTGCCACGGAGGTTCAGCGACAGCGGACCCTTGGAGAAGCCGCAAAAGCGGCACTTGAACGTGCACACGTTGGTGTAGTTGATGTTGCGGTTGGCGACCCAGGTGACGACATCACCGACGATCTCATGGCGCAGCTCATCCGCGACCTGGGCGACGGCGGCAACCTCGCGGCCGCGGGCCCGAAAGAGTGTCAGCATCTCGTCGAATCCGACGTCCTGCCCCGCCCGGACACCATCGAGGACCTCCTTGACGGCTCCTGTGGCGAACGGGTCGCCAGGAATCAGGGACTCGGGATCAGCGCCGGTTCCGACATACCACTGACTGCTGATCGTCCCGGTGAGTTCGAACTCGGCCCCATCGTCGACCTTGGCGCGTTCCATGGTTCGCTCGGGCCACACCGATCCGGCATCGTCACGGGCGTAGCCGTCGGAGTCGGAGCGGTCGGCGATCGGAAAGTGCAGCGCCGGATCGAGCCATCGCTCCGGTTCGCGCGCGAACGACGGGTGGATCGTGAGGCGGGGCGCCAAGCTGTGTCCCTTTGCCTCGGTTACGTCACGCAGCCGATCGAGGTCGGGCCAGGGACGCTCGGGGTTGACATGATCGGCGGTGACGGGGGAGACACCGCCCCAGTCGCTGACGCCCGCATCGAGGAGATCGCCGAAGTCGTCGGAGAGGTTTGGTGGCGCTTGGACGTGGACGTCGAGCGGCAGGATCATCCGGGCGAGCGCGATTGCGTCGAGATAAACATCGCGGGGGCAGGGTTCGGCGTTGTGCATCGCCGTACCGGACTTGGGCAGGAAGTTCTGGACGATCACTTCCTGGACGTGGCCGTGACGCTGGTGGCTCGTGGCGATCGCCTCGAGCGCCTCGATGCGGTCGGCTCGGTTCTCGCCGATGCCGACGAGGATTCCTGTCGTGTAGGGGATCTGCAGTTCGCCGGCCCACTCGAGTGTCTCGAGTCGGCGGGCCGGCACCTTGTCGGGCGCGCCTCGATGGGCGTCGAGATCGCCCCGCAAGGACTCGAGCATCATTCCTTGGCTCGGCGTGACCGTGCGAAGGAGTGCGAGTTCGTCGCGGTTCATCGCACCGGTGTTGCCGTGGGGGAGCAGGCCCGTCTCGTCGAGCACGAGCTGCGCCATCGCGGCAACATAGTGCACGGTGGAGTCGTAGCCATGGCGCTTGAGCCAGTCACGAGCGACCGGATAGCGGAGCTCCGGCTTTTCCCCGAGGGTGAAGAGCGCTTCATGGCAACCCATCTCGGCGCCCTGACGGGCGATCGCGAGCACGTCGTCGGGCTCAAGGTACGGCGTGTCGAGACGAGCGGGAGGCTGCGCGAACGTGCAGTAGCCGCACTTGTCGCGACACAGCATGGTCAGCGGGATGAACACCTTCGGCGAGTAGGTCACCACGGAGCCGAACGCCTCGTCGCGGCGGGCTCGGGCGAGCGCGAAGAGATCGTTCCCGCTGAGGGAAGAAAGATCAGACACGTGTGTGCTCGGTTCTGATGTGTCGGCCGGGTCCCGGCCGAGAGGAGATGTCGGTGGGTGCCACGGGCACATTGCAGGTGGTGCACCACGGCTGGAGCTCAAGTCGGGTGTCGCACTCGTCGTGGACGAGTTCGGTAGGGGCGAGACCACCGCTGACGTACCGATCGCCCCAGCGCATCAGGGCGAGCAATGCCGGGCTCAGTGCCCGGCCTTTTTCGGTGAGCCGGTACTCATGGCGAACCGGGCGTTCCTGATAGGGAACCTTTTCGACGATGTCGGCATCGACGAGTGTGGCGAGCCGGTCGGTGAGGAGGTTTTTCGCAATTCCGAGATCCTCCTGGATGCGAGAAAAGCGACGCACTCCCCGAAAGAGATCTCGCAGGATGAGCAGCGTCCAGCGATCGCCGACGAGGTCGAGCGTGCGCTGGATCGAGCACTCGATTGCCGGCTGCGGGCGCATGAGGCCGCACCCTAAACGAGTCAGTTTCGATTTTCAACCAACTGGGCGATCCGTGAGGGGCGACGACGCCAGCACGCCCTGCACCACCGACCGCTGATCACTCCTCGTCGGACTCACCGAGGAGTCCTCCGGCAGCGGCCAGGGCACCGGCAAGCACCGCCGCCCGCTCGTAGACCAGCGAGAACCAGTGTTCGGCGGCCGTCTCGTGCCCCGAGAGCGGCACCCGGCCGAGCGAGCGGACCACCGCCTTGGGATCGGGAGCCTCGTCGATCGTACGGATCGGCTCGGGGAGCGCCGCTGGATCCCCCCAGAACTCGACCGGGTCGATCTTGGGCTCGTTGCGCTTCTGCTGAGGTGGCTTCTGCGGGGTTTGCGTCCTGACGTCGCCGGTGGTCGCCCGATTGCGAGTCCGGCTGCGCTTGCGTCGGTTCTGGCTCATGCGGTCACCTCCACGACATCGTCGGACCCCATCTCGAGCAGTTGCGAGGTGTCGATGCCGAGGGCCTGCTGCAGTTGCTCTGCGTCGAGATCACCGATCGAACTCGACTTCGGCAGGGTGATGTCTGCGATCTGCCGCTTGCCTGCCACGACTTCCTCGACACGCTCGTCGATCGTGCCCGGGCAGACCAGCCGGTGACAGATCACGGTGTTCGTCTGTCCGATTCGCCAGACGCGGTCGCGGGCCTGATCCTCGACGGCGGGGTTCCACCAGCGGTCGTAGAGCACGACATGGTTGGCCGCTGTGAGGTTCAGCCCGGTGCCGCCCGCCTTGAGCGACAACACCATGGCGCCCGCGCCCGGTGCGGACTGGAAATCATCGACCATACGGTCGCGCGCACCGCGGCTGAGACCGCCGTGGTAGCACTCGATCGGCCTGCCGGTGCGCTCACTCAGGTATGCGGCGAGCTTCTCGCCCCACGTCGCAAAGTGGGTGAAGACGAGGATCTTCTCGTCGGCGGCGAACACCGTTTCGATGATCTCATTGAGACGGTTGAGTTTTCCGGAACGTCCGTCGAGACCATCGTCATCAGCCTGGTAGTTCACCGGATGGTTGCAGATCTGCTTCAACGCCGTAATCGCAGCGAGCACCGCGCCCTTGCGCTCATTGCTTCCCTGCTCCGACTCGGAGGTGGCGACGACGAGGCTGTCGATCACGGCCTGGTACAGCCCAATCTGCTCGGGCGTCATCGCACAGTGGTCGAGTTCGTCGATGCGATCGGGGAGTTCTTCCGCGATCGCCGGTTCGGCCTTGGTTCGGCGGTACACGAGGATGCCATTGAGGGCACGAAGCGCGCTTTCGCCGTCGCCGCCTGCCTCACCCTTCGTCGCCGGCGTGAGCTGGGCGATGAACGGGGCCCGGGGACCAAGCAGGCCCGGATTCGCCCAATCCATGATCGACCACAGGTCGCCGAGGCCGTTCTCGATCGGGGTGCCGGTGAGCGCCAATCGCGTGCGAGCATCGAGACGACGGAGTTGCTGGGAGACTTCGGCGGTCGGGTTCTTGATCGCCTGCGCCTCGTCGATGACGACCTTGCCCCACTCGAACTCGCTCAGCTGATCCATGTCTCGGACGGCTGTGCCGTAGGTCGTGATCACCAGGTCGGCGCCCCGAACGGCCGAGCCGAGCGCTGGGCCCTTGGCTCGGTTGCCGCCGTGGTGCACCAGCACGTTGACCCCGGGAACAAACTTGCGGGCTTCTGATGCCCAGTTGCCCACGACGGCGGGCGGAGCGATCACGAGCGCCGTACCGGTCTGACTCGACAACGCGATGCTCGCAAGGGTCGTCGGTGTCTTGCCGAGGCCCATATCGAGCGCCAGGCACCCGCCGAGCCCGGCATCGTCGAGGAAGGCGAGCCAGGCGAGCGCATCGGCCTGGTACGACCGGAGTTCACCGGTGAACCCCTCTGGCGTTGTCGTCGGCTCTTCGGGGAGCGACTCGACGCTCCGGAGCAAGTCAGCGGCCCATCCGCCGCCGACGATGTTGACACCACCCGAGAGCGGTGAACCTTCGAGACCGAGCGCATGACGGAGCATGTCTGCACCCGTCAGCCGTGTCTGATCGGCTCGCTCCGCCAACGCCGCTGCGGCCTCAGCCAGGTCGTTCTTGTCGATCTCAACCCATGTGCCGCGGGACTTCACGAGCGGGCGGGCCTCGCGTGCGAGCTGCGCGATCTCCGCCGCCGTGAGTTCGACATCGTCGAACACGGCCGACCAACGGACGTCGGCGAGCTGCTGCGCACCGACGACGGTTTCGTCGGCCTGACTGGTGAGGCGAAGCGACGCCGTCGCCTTCTTTCGTTTCAGCTGCGGGACCCGGACCTCGAAGCCGCACGCTTTGAGCGTGTCACCCCCGACGGTCATCAAGTCCCACGCCTCGTCCTGAGACAGGATCACCTCGCCGCGTCGTCGTCCGCCGAGACGCAACAGCTGCGGAAACAGACGCTCGAGGCGTGCCAGCTGCGCAGCCGTCGCCTTCGACGCCGACTTCGAATTTGCGGCCAATGCGACCTCGACCGGATCAAGCCCGTCGTCGTCGTTGTGGGCGAGTACCCGCACATGCCACGCATCGGATTCATCGGGCGGATCGAGCTGCACCACGAGCGGTCGCTCTGCGGCGCCGACGACGCTCTGTCCCCACTGCGACAAGCGGCGAACGACCTCACCGCCGAGTTTGGTGGGGGCCCGGAAAGGGGTGCCGTCGAGATGACACAACGTGGCCTCGCCGACGTCGTTCTTGGTGACGACCTCTGGCGGCGCCGCCGGCATCTCCATCTGCCCGGCACCAACGCTGACAATCGCATCCGTGAGATCGGCAAGCGCCGCCAGCGCGAATTTGGTGCGCTCCTGCTCGCGGGCACCGGACATCGCCGCGCCAGGAATCGCGGCTGCGAGCGACTCGAGCCGCTCCGGGTCAACGAGCGCTGGCATCCAGCGCAGCCGGAAGGTACCGGAGTTCGCGTCTGCAGGATCCTTGCGACGCTTCTTCGATTGCACGAGCTGGGGAACCACTCGGCCTTGAGCAACCAACTCGACGGCCAGTGCGGCGGCTTGGCCCATCCAGGTGACACTCGACCCGACCGACGAATCGTCGGCCGAATCACCCAGAGCCACCAACCAGCCGAGGGCGCTCGAGACCGGGGCGGACAGGGTCGAGACGCGACCGCTGCCAGGAATCTTCATCGTTGCGCGCTCGTCCCATTCGATCGCACCGCCGTCGAGTGCCCGGATTCGCGCAAGCACATCCTCGTGGTACTCGCCGCGCAGATTGTGCCCCGCCGCCCACGCAACGATCCGACCGTCGGTTCGGGACAGCTGGAGCTGCACGGTGCCGACATAGGGCGCACGCGGCTCCGGCTCGATATCACGCTGGTCTGTGAGAGGGAGGAGTTCGTCGTCCCGGGGTGGACCCGTCAACGCCGTCAACTGGGCATCGATGCGAAAGCAGTCCTCGTCGAGATCGGACAGCACGTGGGCACGTGCAGGGCCCTTCACCGAGACGCGCGCGGATGCCAGCGATTCCTCGGCGCGGTCGAGAAGCCGCCAGAGGCTGCCGACCCAGGCATCCTGGTTCGTTTCGAGAAAGCGGACCTCGGCATCGGTCGCTTGACCGTCGAGGTGGGCCTGCGCCAACGCGTCGATCTGCGTCGGCTTCAACACGGCCCGATCAGGGGTGATGGTGACGATGACTCCTACGGAACACGACGCCGTAGCGCCGTTCATCAGCTGCAAAGCGGGTCGGATTCGACCTACGCACCTTCGTCAGCCGAAGCGACGCCTGATGCGCCGGTCCCAACCGAAACGAGGGGACCGTACGGAGCCAACCGGTACGCCGACCGGGGATCCGCTGAGTGAAAGGCTAGGCCGAGCGGGACCGAAATCCGCGTCTCAGACCTCAGGTGAGGCCCGTCGCCTTCTCCCCGAGGGCAGCGAGGAGTTCGTCGAAGCTCTTCTCGAAGGCCGCCACACCCTCGTCCTCCAGCTTCTGGGTGACCTCGTCCATGTGGATACCGAGCCCGGCCAGGGCCTCGATCACCGCATGGGCTTCCTGCACGCCCTCGTCGACGGTTCGAGCCACGGTTCCGTGGTGTTCGAAGGCCTCGAGGGTGTTGTCGGGCAGCGTGTTCACCGTGTCGGGGCCGATCAACTCGTCGACGTACAGCGTGTCGGGATAGTCGGGATTCTTGGTTGAGGTCGACGCCCAGAGCGGACGCTGTACTCGTGCGCCCCGCGCGACGAGCGCCTCCCAGCGGGGTCCGCTGAAGGTCTGCCGGAACAACTCGTAGGCGAGCTTCCCATTGGCGACCGCAGCCTTGCCCTTCAGCGCAAGCGCCTCCTCGGTGCCGATCCCGTCGAGGCGACGGTCGATCTCGACGTCGACTCGCGAGATGAAGAACGACGCCACCGAGCTGATTCCCGACAGGTCCCCCGGAGCCGCCTCCAAGCCAGCGAGGTAGGCCTCCATGACCGCTGCGTACCGCTCGAGGCTGAAGATCAAGGTGACGTTGATCGATCGCTTCTCCGAGATCATCTGCTGGATCGGGGCGAGTCCCTCAGCCGTCGCCGGGATCTTGATGTAGAGATTCGGTGCGGCAAGCCGTTCGTCGAGCTCGCGCGCCGATGCCTCGGTGCCCGCCGAGTCACGGGCAAGGCCGGGATCGACCTCCACCGATACGTACCCGTCGAGCCCTTTGCTCTCGTCATACACCGGCCGCAGGATGTCGAGCGCCGCCGAAATATCGCTCGTGACGAGTTCCCAGTAGCTCGCTTCGACATCGAGACCGCTTCCGATCGCCGCAGTGAACTGCTGGTCGTACTCGGCCGAGCCTTGAATCGCCTTCTGAAAGATCGACGGATTCGATGTGAGTCCTCGCACGCCGCGCGCAACCCACCTCTCCAGCTCACCGCTCGTGATCCAGCCACGTCGGATGTTGTCGAGCCACGGGCTCTGGCCCTCGTGATCGAAGAGATCGTGCAAGCGGGACATGGGGTCTCCTGTCGAGAGAGATGGGGCGTCAGGCGCCGATGAGAGTTCGGGCGCGAGCGACGACGTTGTCGACATTGATGCCGAGTTCTCGCATCACCGTGCCACCGGGAGCCGATGCGCCGAAACGGTCGATGGACACCACATCGTCGACCCACTGGTGCCAGCCCTGCGCGACTCCTGCCTCGACCGCCAGGCTTGGCAGTTCGGGTCGCATCACGGCCTCCTGAGTGCCAGCGTCCACGTCGGCGAAAAGCTCCCAACTCGGGAACGACACGACCCGGGCCGGCACACCCTGCTCTGCGAGCTCTGCCGCAGCCTCGACGCAGACCGACACCTCGCTGCCGGTGCCGACAAGGGTCACGACGGCATCGTCGACCTCCTGCAGGACGTACGCGCCGGCGCCGACCGGTGCGCCGGCAGAGCCTTCGAGGACCGGGAGATTTTGTCGGGACATGATCAGTGCCGTCGGGCCACCCGATCCCACAGCCACCTTCCACGCCGCGATCGCTTCGTTCGCGTCGGCGGGGCGGATCACCCGCAGCCCGGGGATGGCGCGGAGCGAGGCGATCTGCTCCACCGGCTGATGGGTCGGCCCGTCCTCACCGACACCGACGGAGTCGTGGGTCCAGACGAAGAGCACCTTCGCCTCGGACAACGCCGCAAGACGAACTGCGGCCCGCATGTAGTCGGCAAACACAAGGAACGTGCCGACGACGGGAATCGCTCCGCCGTGGAGCGCCATGCCATTTGCGATTGCGCCCATTGCGTGCTCGCGCACACCGAAATAGATCTGTCGACCGCCGGGGTCAGCGGGGGAGAACACGCCGTGATCCTTGATGACCGTGCCGGTGTTGCCGGTGAGGTCGGCGCCGCCCCCCGTGAGGCCAGGCACGAGTTCGAGCATGGCTTGGAGCGCAGCCCCCGACGCCTTTCGGGTGGCGACGCTGTCGCCGGCCTCATAGGCGGGCAGGTCCTCATCCCAGCCGGGCATGCCGGTGCCGGAAAGTTGGGCCTCGAGCGCAGCTCGGTCGCCGTCGAACGCCGCAAGGCGTTGTTCCCACGCCTCGCGCTCGGTGCCGCCGCGGCGGCCGGCGGCCCGGTACGTCTCGAGCACGTCGGAGGGCACGTAGAAGGTCTCGTCGGCGGGCATGCCCATCGCCGCTTTGGTGGCGGCGATCTCCTCGTCGAGGATGGCGTAACCGTGGGCCTCGTGGGTGTCGGCGGACTCGGTCGCCGGGGTTCCGATGATCGTGCGGACGATGACGAGCGACGGCGCGTCAGTGACCGCCTTGGCCTCGTTGAGCCCGGCCTCGAGCGCATCGAGATCTTCGCCAACCTCGCCGAGCTCCAGAACGTGCCAGCCATAGGAGCGAAAGCGCGCCGCGGCGTCGTCGCTCAACGCCAGATCGGTCTCGCCGTCAATCGTGATGTGATTGTCGTCGTAGATCATCACGAGCTTGCCGAGACCGAGGTGCCCTGCGAGCGACGCCGCCTCGTGGCTGATGCCTTCCGAGAGGCATCCGTCTCCGGCGATGGCGAAGACATGGTGATCGAACAGGTCGGCGCCGTACCGGGTGCGCAGCTGCGCCTCGGCGATCGCCATGCCCACGGCATTGGCCACGCCCTGGCCGAGCGGACCGGTCGTGACCTCGACACCGGCGGTGTGCCCGACTTCAGGGTGTCCCGGTGTCGCCGAGCCCCACTGGCGGAAGTCCTTGAGATCGTCGAGCGTGAGGCCGAACCCGGCGAGGTGCAGCATGGCGTACTGCAGGATCGAGGCGTGCCCGACCGAGAGGACGAAGCGGTCCCGGTCGGCCCAGTCGGGGCGGCTCGCGTCGTACTTCATGACCCTGGTGAAGAGCACGTGGGCGAGTGGAGCGAGCGACATCGCCGTGCCCTGATGGCCACTGCGGGCTGCGTGTGGCCCGTCCATCGCGATCCCTCGGATCGTGCTGATCGCCCGTGTATCGAAATCGGCCACTACGTCGGTCCTCCGGTTCGACCGTGGGCGCCGCGACGCGCCCGCCCGGACACTATCCGCGTGGGACGCCGCGCGGTTCGACGTTCAACCGAACAGGAATAGGGTCGATGCGGTGAACCCGTGCACATGATTCTCGCCGCCGACGGGACCGATCTCCCCGGCGCAGAACATGCCGGCGACAGGACCGCCGCCAACAGCATCGGAGACGCGTCGGGCGTCATGGTCGGCCTCGCCGAAGAGCCGATGGCCCCGGCCGTTGCAGGTGAACACCAGAGCAGCATCGGCATCGACGGCCTGCAGCAGCGACTCGAGGTCTTCCGTCGCTGTCTCGGCGTCTCGAACATGGAACTGCAACGTGGTGCCGACCGGGGCCCGGTCACCGATTCGGACGGCGCCCGCACCGTGGTCGGCTCCGAGAATGCCCCGCACGAGAAAGTCTCCGCGCCGAAACTCGCCGGCCGACTCGTCGACGACGATCCCGACATGGAGTCCGCGGGCCATGAGTGCCTTGGTCTCGTCGTCGGCGTCGTCCACAAGTTTGCTCAGCCGCTCGAGCGCCGGACGCATCCCGAGTCCTCGGATGAGGTTCGCTTCACTGTCGGTCACGATGTAGGGCTCACCGACCGGGCGGCACCCCTGCGACACCACGGCGAACTCGCCGAGGCCCGCCGGCAAGAGGACGCCGACGGCGCCATCGGTGTGCAGCGCCCCGTCAAGGATCAGTCGGTTCGCGCCCGGGCCGCCATCGGCCGATGCCACCCCACCGACAATGCGCAAATGGGGGTATTGCCGGTTGCTCGCCTTGGTCAACGAGTCGACGGGGAAGGAGAAGGGCTCCGTGAGCAACACGAGGGTGCGGGACCCGTCGGCGGCGTCGTCCGGCATGCCGACCACGGCGGTTCCCTCCGGAGCACGGACGGTCTCGAGTCGGACCGCCTCGGCCCGCCCGACCCGGCCGGCCCACAGCGAGACAGCCGGCGCCTCCTCCGCCTCGGAGTCGTTGCCGATCACCCCGACTGCGGTACAACCGGCGAGCACCCCGGGTTGTAGTAGTGCGCGTACTGCGGTGGCGATCTCCTCGACAGCACCGACATCGTGGCCACTCACGAAGAGGAACGCGATGTCGGGCGCCTCGCCGACCGCCTCGACGACGGCACCGACCACCTCGCCCACGGCAAAGGCTGCGTTGGGGTGTTGCGAGATCGCTGCGCCGAACGACGCCACGTCAGTCCTCCGGAGGCGGAAGAATGGTGTAAGGAACCGTGACGTGGGGGCCTTGGTTGATCCGGCAGCGAGCCTCAACGGTGCCGTAGTCCTCGAACTCGAGTTCGGCCCGGACGAGGCGGTAGGTGAACTTGCCGGGCTCGACATCGAATGGCTGGACGTTGCGGGCGATCTGCTCCTCGCCACGGTGGAAGGTCACCTCCAGCACGCCCTGGCCCGAGCCTTCCGGTGCGCAACGAATGATCACGCACAGGTGGGGCGCCCAGGTGAAGGGCAGGGGAGCAGGCGCCGCCGCGCTGAACTGAATGCCCGACAGGTCGATCCGTGTCGCCGGCCCCGGCACCTGCCGGAGGTCGATCTCGTCGATGAACAGGGCGGCGATGATCTCCATGGCGCGTCACCGTACAAGCGCCTCGAGGCCGAACCCCCACTAGGGTTCACGGCCGTGAGTGGGTTGGCCACGAAGGACGCGATCATCGTCGCCGCGCAGCGTCTCTTCGCCGAACGCGGCTTCGATGGCACATCGCTCAACCTCATCGCCGCCGAGGTCGGAATCCGCCGCCAAAGCCTGCTGCATCACTTCCCGACGAAGGAGGCGATGTACCGCAAGGTGTTCGAACAGGCGCTGGCCGAGTGGTACGAGCGGGTCGAGGCGGCAGTGGCGGGCAGCGATGCCGACGGCTGGGACGAAGTCGACCATGTTCTGTCCGCCGGCTTCGAGTTCTTCCAGGCCAATCCGGACTTTGTTCGCCTGGTCCGGCGCGAGGCACTTGCGGAAGAGGGCACCGGGCACGTCGAACTCGGCATCGCGCTGCAACCGCTTTTCGCCCGCGCTGTTGCCTATTTCGAGCGCGAGATGGACGCCGGGCGATTCCGGCGTCACGATCCCGAGCAGCTGCTGCTCACCGGTTATGGCGCGCTGCTGTCGTACTTTTCCGACGTGCCCTTGATCGCCGGCCTGCTCGACCGTGATCCGATGACCGATGCCGCCCTGCAAGCACGTCTCGACCACATCCGCGCCCTGTTCCGAGCAGCCCTCGAACCCACCTCGCCGCGTACCTGAGCGTCGCGCCGCGATCTCGACCCGCACGCGGCCTACCCTGACGAAGCGATGCGACGGCTCCTCCTTCCGATCTTGCTGCTGGCGATCGCCATGGCTGCCACAGTGCAGATGAACCGCGCCAACGAACATGCCGATCCCGGCCGAGCCACCGAGGTCTCGACCGAACCGGATCTCGCCACACCGTTACTTTCGGCTCGTCGCGCACCGGAATGGTTGCGTTCGCCAGAGTCCGATGCGCTGCTCACCGATGCCATCAGCTCCGTGCTCGCCACCACGGCCACGCCAGGTACTACCTGCGTCCTCGTCGAACGGACGGGGGAGCAGCTTGCGGGGAGCAACCTCGGGGTTTCGTTCGCCAGCGCCGAACTCCACCGGCTGATCACGGCATCGGTGATGAGCGCCGCCGGCGGCGGCAGCGGCTTTCGCACCGAGATCGCGATTTCCTCCGAGGCGATCATCACCGTCGACGAGGAGGACGGAACCGCCGAGCTCGAGGGTGATATCTGGATCATCGGCGGGGGCGACCCCGGTCTGGCCACCGCTGCGTACGCCTCCCGCTTCGACAACGGCCGGGTTTTCACAGACTTCGACCAATTGGCCGCGGAGGCGCTCGCCTGGCTCCAGGAGCGCAACATCGTCTCCGTTCGTGGTCGGATCATCGGGGACGAGAGCAAGTACGCCCCCAACGAACGCGATTACTACAACATGACCATCGACACGCCCGACGGCCGAGCCGTCGTGTGGGACCGCCCGAACGATGAAACGAACGAGATCGGTCCACTGTCGGCGCTGCTGCTCAACGACGGGTTCGTTTCCTGGCCGGAGGACAGTCTCGACCCGACCCTCAACGAGCGGGCGTCGAACCCGTCGCGGTCGACCGCGGCATTCTTCGACGACGTCCTCGAGTCGGCTGGTATCGCCGTGCTGCGCAGTGCCCAGGACGGCGTCGCCCCGCCGATCGCCGAACGCGAGACCCTCTCCGTGGTGGAGAGTCCGCCCCTCGACGACATCATCGCGTCGTCGCTCGTCGACGGAACCACCGCCGAGATGCTCCTCAAAGAGTTCGGGATCCGAAGCGGCAGCTCCGCGGAACGCGCCGCCGTCGCGTTCTCACTTGCGGTGGGCAACGGGTTCGACTTCGCTGGCCTGCCCTTCGACATCACCACCACCTCGTATGTCGACGGTTCTGGCCGTTCGTCGATCAACGCAACCACGTGCGAGATGATTCACGCCACGATCGTCGACCCCGATGGCGTGGGGGCCGGTGTCCTCCCGACAGCAGGCGACAGTCCCGTGGCCAGTTGCGCGGGTTCGACGGGGGACAGTCTTCGAGTCTTCGCGGTGGCTACGGGCTCGACCACCGGACTCGCCGGCTGGTTCGACGCTCCCAACGGTGAGCGGCTCACGTTTGCGATGCTGGCCGATGATCCTGCGCGGCTCACGATTCCCGACGACGCCCCTGAGGGAAGAGAGCTGCAGGGTCCATTCGAGTTCTGCAATCCGCTGCAAGCAGCGATGCTCGATGCCATCACCGGGCATCCCTATGGGCCCGATCTCGACGACTTGGGCCCGGTAGCCCCCGCCGGATGAACGCCTATGAGCTGCCGATGTTCCCGCTCGAACATCCGGTGCTTCCCGGCCAACTGATTCCACTTCAGCTCTTCGAGCCGCGCTATCTGGCACTCGCCGAGCACCTGCACGGCGAGGTCGAAGCCGACTTCGGCATCGTCGGTATCGAGCGAGGCCGTGAGGTCGGTGGCGACGACGTGCGCGCCGACGTTGGCGTCGTCGCGCGAGTGCTGGAGATGAGCAGTCTTCCCGACGGACGGGTTTCGATCGTTGCTGTTGGTACTCGACGCGTGAGGGTCGACGACTGGCTCGACGATGCCCCGTACCCGCGGGCCATGGTCACCGATTGGCCCGACGACGTCGTCGAGGACGGTCTTGATCGTGCGGCGGCAAACCTTGCCGCGGCCGTCCATGCACTTGTCGATGCGGCCCGCCGCAACCAGCCCGGACTCGACGTCGAGGTCCCGCCGATCGATCCCGACCATCTCGACACCTCGATCTGGCGCCTGATCGCGTTCAGCGGACTCGGCCCCCTCGACACCGCCGCCTTGCTGCTCGCCACCGACCCAGTCGCACGGAGCGCCAGCGCCTGCATGATCATCGACGAACGCCGAGAGTTGCTCGACGCCCTCGGGGAGAACGACCGGTAGGCTGCTTTCTTCGCCACGACGGACAGGGATGGGATGGCTGAGAAGCAAGGGGTCGCCGACCTCCTCGACCTGATCAAGAACTACGCCAGGCAGGAGACCACCGAGCCGTTGAAGGGCGCAGGCCGCTGGATCGGCTTTGGGCTGCTCGGCAGCGTGCTCCTGATGCTCGGCGGTATCGCTCTGACACTTGCACTGCTCCGCTTCCTGCAGGAAGAAGGCGGTTCGTGGATGACCGGCAACCTCTCGTGGCTGCCCTACCTGTTCACCCTCCTGGCGCTGGCCATCAGCATCGGCCTGCTCGCCTGGCGCATCACGAAGAAGACGCTCTGATGGCTGACGAGACTCCCAAGATCACCCGAGACGACCTCGAGGCCGGGTTCCGCGAGCTGTCGAATGAGGTCCAAGGACAGGTCGACGAGGCCAAACCCAAGCTGCTTCCCGCCGCCGTCGGGGGCGGGTTACTGCTGCTCTTCGTCGCCTATGTCATCGGGAAGCGCGTCGGCGCCACGAAATCGACCATCGTGGAGATTCGGCGGATCTGATGTCGTGGCGTTCCTTCGGCCCCGCGGCCGTGAAACAAACGGTTCGCACGAACGCACTTCGCAGAGGCCTCCTTGGTGGTAGTCGGCCCTGGCTCGTGGTCTTCGCCGTTCTGCAGATTGCGAAATGGTCGAACAAGGTCACCAAACGGGGCGAGGCACCCATCGCGTTCCGTCAGGCACTGCGTCCAGGGCAGTCGTTCGTGATTACCCACCTTGAGGCGCCGGCCAAGGCACCGAAGTCGAAGGGTGCGTCACCCGCGTGAAGGTCCTGCTCCGCAACCCGGCGCGGGAACTCGAGTTCGACGGCCCGATGACCGTCGGCAAACTTCTCGCGCGACTCGACCTCAATCGCGAGAGCCACCTCGTGATCGAGGACGGCACGCTCGTTCCCGCCGACGCGATGCTCGCCGCCGACGCCGTCGTCGAGATCCGCTCGGTCATCTCGGGTGGGAGTTCCTCGTGAAGTGCCGCGTGTGTCGCGGGCCGGCGATCATCGACATCCGGCGTCACAATGCGAATTTCTGCAGCGAGCACTTTCTCAAGCTGTGCCGAGACCAGACCGCCAAGGCCATTGCGCAGTTCGACATGCTCCAGCCGGGCGATCGCGTGCTTGTGGCCGTGAGCGGCGGCAAGGACTCGCTTGCGGTCTGGGACATCCTCAATGAACTCGGGTACGACGCCGAAGGCTTCTATGTCGGACTCGGCATCGGCGAGTACAGCGGCTTGTCGGCCGAGTACGCCACCCGATTCGCCCACGCCCGGAACCTCACGCTCCATACTGAGGACCTGCTGCGCGACCACGGGTTCGATGTGCCCCACGGCAGCCGGGCCGCCAAGCGTGCACCCTGCTCGGCGTGCGGCCTCACCAAGCGGCACCTGTTCGACGAGGCGGCCCGCCGGGGCGGCTATGACGCGATCGTCACCGGCCACAACCTCGATGACGAAGCGGCCGTGTTGATGGGCAACGTCTTGCACTGGCACACCGACTATCTCGCTCGACAGGCCCCGATGCTGCCGGCGCGCGACGGGTTCCCGAAAAAGGCGAAGCCTCTCGTGCGACTCACCGAGCGGGAAACCGCCGCCTATTGCGTCCTTCGCGGCATCGACTATCTCGTCGACGAGTGCCCCATGGCCGCCGGCAACAAGCACCTCGCCTACAAAGCGCAGCTCAACGAGCTCGAGCGAACCTCGCCAGGAGCCAAGTTCGACTTCTACTTCCGCTTTCTGCTCGATGCGCAGGATCGCTTCGCTGAGGCGGAGGCCGAGCGCACCGACATCTCGCTCCAGGCGTGCGAACGGTGCGGTGCCCCCACCAACAACGACATCTGTTCGTTCTGCGCGCTCACCGAGCGAGCCACCCGACCCGTCCCGCTCGCGATCGGGCGCAAACCCGAGGAGGTCGCCTCATGAGCCGCAGCGGCGTGTTGCAGGCCGGCGAGCCCGTGCTGTTGATCGACCGCAAGAAGCGGCGCTATCTGATCGACCTCGAGGAAGGCGGAGAGTTTCATTCGCACTCCGGCGTGCTCGCGCACGACGAGTTGATCGGAAAACCGGAAGGGGAGACGTACCGGTCGAGCCGGGGCATGGTGTTCATCGCCATCCGCCCGACGATCACCGACTTTGTGCTGAAGATGCCGCGCGGCGCACAGGTCGTGTACCCGAAGGACATCGGCCCGATCCTGATCCATGCCGACATCTTCCCCGGGGCCCGGGTGCTGGAGTCAGGGCTCGGATCCGGGGCTCTCTCGATGGGCATGTTGCGCGCTGGCGCCGACATCGTCGGGTACGAACTTCGCGAAGACTTCGAGCAGCACGCCCGCACTGCAGTGGCTCGCTTCCTCGGCGCTGAGGCCCTCGAGCGGTATCGGACACAGGTCCGCGATGTCTACGCAGGTATCGACCAGACCGACCTTGATCGCATCGTCCTCGACCTCCCCGAACCGTGGCAGGTCGTGCCCCACGCCGAGACGGCCCTGCGTCGCGGCGGCATTTTCCTCGCCTACTCACCGAGCATCATCCAGGTCTCTCAGCTTCACGAAGCCTTCGAGGACTCGCGGTTCGGCATGGTCGAGACGCTCGAGGTCTTGCATCGCGGTTGGTATCTCAACGGCACCGCCGTTCGTCCCGACCATCGGATGGTGGGCCACACCGGCTTCTTGACCCACGCCCGACTGCTTGCCGAGTGATGCGGCGGCTTTTGTCCATCCTGCTCGTCGGTGTCGTGCTGGCAGCGGGATGTGGCAGCGACATCTCCGGCGAGTCACCGTCCGGCCGCCCGCCCTTGGCGTCACCCCCAGATCCGGGTCGACCGCCCGGCACTGATGGCCTCACCGACGACGTGCGCGACGATGTGGCACAGTCGACCGTGCGGGTCACGGGGATTGCGTGCGGACGTACCACCGAGGGAAGCGGCTTCGCCGTGGGCGGAGACCTGATCGCCACCAATGCCCACGTTCTGGTCGGACTCGGCACACCGACGATCGAACTCGGCGACGGCACGAGCCTGGATGGCGACATCGTGGCCTTCAACGTGATCGACGACCTCGCCCTCATCCGGGTACACGGCACCGACTTCGAACCGTTGCCGCTCGGCCCGGCCGACGATGGCACCGTGGGTGCCGTTTTCGGGTGGGAGCCGGGTCCGACCGTCGACCCCACACCGTTTCGAATCGATCGCCCGGTCACCGTGCGAATCGAGGCGGTCGCGAGCGACGAGCGGATCGAGCGCCGTTCATGGCTGCTCGCCGCCCGGATCGAAGCGGGTGATTCCGGTGCCGCGCTGGTCGACCCCAGCGGCACCGTTGTCGGTGTGGCCTACGCGACGACCACGCGGGGGAGCAGCGTTGCCTACGCCGTGCGTGCCGAACGGCTCGAGGCGCTGATCGCCGAGGGGCTGGACCCCGACCTCGTCGTGCCGGACTGCTGAGCGCTCACCCCTGGAAGTGAAAGAACCGTTCCGGCTCGACCCGGACCCGGATCGCTTCGTTACGCACTGCTCGGATATCGGCATCGAGCTGCCGGTGGGCGGGGTCGGCGAGGTCGAGATAGCGCCCGCAGAGTCGTTCCACCAGCTCGGCTGCGTCGTCGTGCAGCGTTGCGACACCTTCGATTCGTACCCAATAGACGGGCTCGGCGACTTCGGCGCTCACCAAGACGGTGACCTCCGGCGCAGCCTGCAGGCGCGCCACTTTGGGGCGGTTGGGGCGGGTGAAGAACTCGATCGCCTCACCGTCCCAGTCAAACCACACCGGTACGGCATGGGGGGCGGGCTCTGCCGTCTCAGCGATCACCGCAAGACGAGCTCCGCGCAAGAACTCGTGGGCGGAGGGCGGAAGCCGTTCGATGCGCATGGCGCACCGTAGCCCGGACGCGGCGAAGGGAGGGCCGGAGCCCTCCCTTCGTGTCAGATCTCAGTTGTGAGGATCAGACCTCGATGAAAATGCACTCACCGGGGCACTCTTCGGCCGACTCGATGGTGGCCTCTTCCTGACCGGCCTTCACGACGGCGAGGCCCTCTGGCCCGCCGGGATCCGAGAAAATCTTGTCGCCTTCCTTGACGTAGGCCAGGCCGTCGTCGAGGAGGGTGAAGACGTCGGGAGCGATCTCTTCGCAGAGACCGTCGCCAGTGCAGAGATCCTGATCGATCCAAACCTTCATGGGCTGTACCTCACACTCGATGCGCGCCCGATGGTGGGCTCGCCTGTTCGGTCGGGAGTGTACATCCTCGAATGGACAATCGAATACACGGAGACGATCAGATCCGCCCTGCGCACACACCCGGCGTGGCGAGATCTTCGAACGTGCGCGAAGGTGCCGACAGGAATGACGTCCCGTCTATGGTGGCGTCCAGGCGACGAGCGGAGAGTTTCGTGGACGAGCAGAGCGCAGCTTCGGAGGTCAACCGGTTGCGCATGGTCGCCGCCGGACTCGAGGACGAGGTCGCGGCACTTCGGCGGCGACTCCAGGATTCGCCCAAGCGCGTCCGCACGCTCGAGGAGCGCCTGCTCGAAAGCAAGGGCCAACTCGCCCAGGCGGTCTCCCAGAACGAGAAGCTCACCTACACATTGCGCGAGGCTCGCGAGCACATCGCCACGCTGCGAGATGAAGTCGACAAGCTCACCCAGCCACCATCGGGGTACGGCACCGTGCTCGGCGTGAACGACGACGACACCGTCGACGTTCACGCCGGCGGCCGCAAGATGCGCGTCGCAGTGCAGCCCGAACTTCTCGGCTCGCTCGAGCGCGGCCAGGAAGTCGTGCTCAACGAGTCGTTTAACATCGTGATGGCCCGCCGTCCCGAGACCACGGGTGAGATCGCCACCATCAAGGAAGTGCTCGAGGACGGCCGCCGGGCGATGATCGTCGGTCGCGCTGACGAGCACCGCGTGGTCGAACTCGGGGAAGGCGTGCTCGATGGTCCACTCCGCTCCGGCGACAGTGTCCTGATTGAGCCCCGCGCCGGCATCGTGCTTGAACGGCTGCCCCGTCCCGATGTCGAGGAACTCGTGCTCGAAGAGGTTCCCGACGTCTCCTACGACGACGTCGGCGGCCTGGATCACCAGATCGAGCAGATCACCGATGCGGTCGAGCTGCCGTTCGTGCACCAGGCGCTCTTCAGCGAGTACGACCTCCCGGCACCGAAGGGCATCCTGCTCTACGGCCCGCCCGGCTGCGGCAAGACACTCATTGCGAAAGCGGTCGCCAACAGCCTGGCCAAAAAGGTCGCAGAGGTCTCCGGTGATCGAGAGGCCCGGAGCTTTTTCCTGAACATCAAGGGTCCGGAGCTGCTCAACAAATACGTCGGCGAGACGGAGCGGCAGATCCGGATGGTGTTCCAGCGAGCCCGCGAGAAGAGCGAGCAGGGGTGGCCCGTCATCGTCTTCTTCGACGAGATGGAGTCGCTGTTCCGCACCCGTGGCAGCGGCATCAGCTCCGACATCGAGTCGACGATCGTGCCGCAGTTGCTCGCCGAGATCGACGGCGTCGAGACGCTCAAGAACGTCATCGTGATCGGCGCCTCCAACCGAGAGGACCTCATCGACCCGGCGATTCTGCGGCCGGGCCGCCTCGACGTGAAGATCAAGATCGAACGTCCCAGCGAAGAGTCGGCGGCCTCGATCTTCGGCCGCTACCTCACGAGCGACCTACCGATCGATCCCGACATGGTCGACACCATCGGTGGGGGCGACCCCGACAAGGCCGTCCAAGCCATGATCGAGGACACCGTCCGAGAGATGTACCGAGACGATGAAGCCAACCGCTTCCTCGAGGTCACCTACCAAAACGGCGACAAAGAAGTCATGTACTTCAAGGACTTCTCGTCCGGCGCCATGATCGAAAACATCGTTCGTCGAGCGAAGAAACTCGCCATCAAGCGGCAGATCGCAGGCGGCCCCAAGGGCATTCGCACCGACGACCTCCTCTCCTCGATCCGTCAGGAGTTCAAGGAACACGAGGATCTGCCGAACACGACCAATCCCGACGATTGGGCGAAGATTTCGGGCAAAAAGGGTGAGCGCATCGTGTACGTGCGGACGCTGATCCACACCGACACCGACGGTGAGGGTGGCAAGGCCATCGATTCCGTTACCACCGGCCAGTACCTCTAGCTCGCCACCGACACCGGTGAAGGCGAACCCGCCGACCGCAGGAGTTTCCGATTGGTTTCGGGCGCGTGAGCAGTCGACGGCGTCCATGGCAGACGGCCTGCGACCCCTGTAGGCTCTTCGCCCACCCCGATTGGGGTGTTCCAACTGGAGGAATTGAACCAATGCAGAAGCATCTTCTACTGCGTCTTCTCGCTGTGCTGCTGGGCTTCACCCTTGTGGCTTCGGCCTGCGGTGATGACGACAGCGACAGCGGCGAGGCCGCCGACAGCTCGAGCGACAGCTCCGACGACAGCTCCGACGACAGCTCCGACGACAGCGAAGACGTCGTTGAGGCCACCCAGGACGGCAGCGTGCTCGCCGCCGTCATCGCCCGCGGTGAGCTCAACTGTGGTGTCTCCGGTGCTGGCGTGGGCTTCTCGATCACCCAGCCCGACGGCTCGCAGGTCGGCTTCGACGCCGACTACTGCCGCGCTACCGCCGCCGCCATCCTCGGCGACGCGGACGCCGTGAACTTTGTGCCGCTCACCGCTGCTGAGCGCTTCACCGCCGTGCAGACCGGCCAGGTCGACGTGCTCTTCCGCAACACGACGTGGACCCAGAGCCGTGACACCGACGTCGGCATGGACTTCGGTCCGACCACCTACTTCGACGGTCAGCAGCTCATGGGCCGCGTCGGCGACAACTTCTCCGGCGCCTCGGGCGTCGCCGACATCGACGGTGCGGTTGTGTGCACCAACGCCGGTACCACCACCGAGAAGAACATCGCCGACGCCGCTGACGCCGAGGGCATCAGCATCGATCTGCAGACCTTCGAGGACTTCAACCAGGTCACCGACGCCTTCATCAACGGTGCGTGCGACATCATCACCACCGACGGTTCGGCCCTCGTCGGCCGGAAGGCCGAGCAGCAGCCCGCCGATCAGGAATGGGTGATCTTCCCGGCCACGCCGATCTCCAAGGAGCCGCTCGGCCCGACCTACGGTCAGAACGACTCGGCCTTCGCCGACGCCGTCAACTGGACCGTCTACGCCACGATGATCGCCGACGAGAACGGCATCAACCAGGGCAACGTCGACGACGCCGTCGCCAACCCGCCGACCGCCGAGATCGGCCGCCTGCTCGGTGGCGAAGGCGAACTCCAGTCCGCCATGGGCCTGTCCGCCGACGCCTTCTACCAGGTGATCAGCCAGGTCGGTAACTACTCGGACATCTTCGACCGTCACCTGACCCCGCTCGGGATCACCCGTGAGGGTTCGGCCAACGCCCAGTGGACCGACGGCGGCCTCATCTACGCCCCGCCGGCCCGCTGATCCGTCAGCTGACCGATCACATCTGACACCTCGCCGGGTGCCCTCCTGAGGGCATCCGGACGGTGACCAGGGGGCTGAGCCGTCTTCGGTTCAGCCCCCGAGCCACTGTTCGAGGATCGCTCGAAACAACACGCCACGCTGGGGGAGCACGAGGGTGTCCAACACAGCCGACCGTTCGTTTGCAACGGCCGCAACACAACGACCGCCGCTTTATCGCGACGCCGTTGTGGTGAAGTGGTTCGCCCAGGTCGTCACCCTCGTGTTGGTGGTCGCTGCGCTCTGGTTCCTCGCCGTTCAGGCGGGTGACAACCTCGAGGCCAAGAGCATCAAGACCGGGTTCGACTTCCTGGAAATCGATCCAGGCATCAACCTCAACGGCACGATCGATGACGAACCTGACACGGGTGGCCGCGCGTTATATGCGGGCATGGTCAACACGATCCGCCTCGCCGCCGGCGGCATCTTCCTCGCCACGATCATCGGCATCTTGGTCGGCGTTGCAAGGTTGTCGAACAACTGGATCGTCTCCAAGACCTCAAGCGTCTTCATCGAGTACGAGCGCAACATCCCGCTGCTCGTTCACATCATCATTTTCTTCGCCATCTTGTCCGGCCTCGAAAACTTCAATGCAGATGTCGGACCGATCAACAGCTGGCTTCACGTTTCCAACAAGGGCGTGTCCGTGCCGAGGGTCCATATCGCCGACGGGTTCTACCAGTGGATGGTCGTCATCCTGATCGGCGTCCTCATCGGCAGCCTCGTCCGTACACGCCGACAGGCCCAACAAGATGCCAGTGGTACAACGACCTACCCGACGGCCTCAATGCTTGGTGTCATTGCGCTCTTCGGGGCGATCGGTTGGTTCCTCCACCCGGTCTTCGGCTGGGTCGGCGGCATCTTCGATGCCGCCGGTGACGGTATCGACTCGGTGCCTGCGGACCTCGTCCAGGTGCTGCTCACGGTGCTTGCCATCGGTGTTGCTGCGAACTGGATCCGGCGCTTCCTCAACAGCCGCCGCACGCCAGCCGGCCTCGCCAAACTCACCGACGACGACTACTTCCGGATGATCTTCGCTGGCGTCGGCGCCGTCTTTGCCGGAGCGTTCATCTGGATCCTGTGGCCCGGCGGTTCGAGTTGGCTTGTCAATTCCGGCAGTGACCTGTTCAACGTGCTCGGCGACAAATTCGGCGACGGCCGCGATGGTACGCCACTCGGACTCGGACGCCCGGACCTCGAGCAGCGAGGCAACTTCCCCAACCCTGGACCCGGCGGCCTCAATTTCTCACAGGGATTCGCCGCAGTCTTCTTCGGCATCGTGCTCTACACGGCGGCATTCATCGCCGAAATCGTGCGTGCGGGCATCCTTGCGGTTCCCAAAGGCCAAACCGAGGCCGCGCAGGCCATCGGGCTGCGCAGGTCGACCATGCTTCGCCGGGTCATTCTGCCCCAAGCATTCCGAGTCAGCCTGCCGCCCCTCGGCAACCAGTACCTGAACCTCACCAAGAACACGTCACTGGCAATCGCCGTCGGTGCCAGCGACCTCGTGCAGGTCGGGCAAACCGTGTACAACCAGACCGGCAAAAGCCTCGAGGTCTTCGCCATCTGGATGGGGTTCTACCTCGCCTGTTCCCTGACGATCAGCGTCGTCGTGAACTTCTTCAATGTCCGACTCGCGATCGTGGAGCGCTGACATGGAGAGCACACAGCTCGACACGCAGACCACCGCCGAATCCAACGCGGCCGTCCGCCCGGAGGAGCCGAGCCTTCCGCCGCTCACGTGGATGCAGCGCAACCTCTTCGGCGGGGGACAAGGAAGCATCTGGGCCATCGCCCGAAGCTCGGCGCTGACCATCGTGTTCACCCTGCTCGGGCTCTTTGCCTACCAGCAGTTGCTGAACTTCATCTTCAGCGAGGAGACCAACTGGAACTCGGTTCGGGTCAACCTGCGGCTGCTGTTCACCCAGGCCTACCCCGAGTCCGACTACCACCGGGTCTGGATCTCGCTCGGCCTGGTCCTCGTCCTCAGCGGCGTGGGGCTCGGCCTCATGAAGGTGGGCCAGGGCATCTCAATGAAGAAGATCGCCACCTGGTGCGTGGGCTGGGGCGGACTTGTCGTGCTCGGCGTGTTCCTGCGTCAGCCCTCCGTGCTGGTCGGCGACGACGGCACACCGCTTCTCGCCGACGCCGATGGTGTGCCCTTGGCGCGCGACGGCTTGGGCACCCTCGTGTATCTCGACGGCTCACCAGCTCCGAGCCAGGGGCTGTCGGTCGTGCGCGAGTCCTACGGTGGCGCGATCTCCAGCCGCAGCGGTTGGCTCCTGATCGGGCTTGTCCTCATCGGCATCGCAGCGGCGATCTGGTTCGGTCTCGGCGACCGGCGTCGCCGCAGCACGTTTCTTCCGGCGATTCCCTTCAGCCTCGCCGGTATCGGCGCCCTGATCTCGACGACCTGGTGGTACAACTGGGGCAACTACACCTTCTCCACCGACGAGGAGACGGGCGTCAGCGGCTTCAACTTCGAACCGGGCGTCAAGGTGGCCGAGACCACTCGCAACCCGTGGACCATCATGTTCGTGGTCCTTGTCGGGGCCTACCTGCTCGGCCGGCGTCTCCGGGGAACTGCCTTCGAGCCGAGGCTCAAGGGCCTACTGACCCTCGGCTGGTTCTTGGCGCCGTTCGTCACCTTCTTTGCCATCCTCCGGGGCCCGGAGTTCGATTGGGGCTATGTCGCTGCCGTCGACGTTCCGCTCTGGCTCGCCTTCGGGGTCGGCGGCGCCGCCCTGATGTGGGCGCTCACCAAACCCGGCATCGGCGAACTCGGACGGGTGCTCGCCGTGCTCGTCTTGGCCATCGCCGCCTTCACCTGGATCGCCGCCTTCTTCGGCTGGTTCGGCATGCTCCAGAAGGTGCGGCTGAGCTTCCTGCTGCTCGGCCTCGCTGCGCTGCTCGCCCCGAACTTCATCGGTGAAGCCCGCCAACGGCTGACGCTCGTCTACGGCTGGGTCGGCATGATCACGGTCTTCCACGTGATGGTCACCATCATCAACACGCCGTCATCGATCGAAGTCCCCACCGAAGACTTCGCCGGCGGCTTCATGGTGTCGATCTATGTCACGGTCTTCACCTTGCTGTTCAGCTTCCCGCTCGGCGTCTTGCTCGCACTGGCCCGCACCTCTCGTCTGCCGATCTTCCGCCTTCTCGCAACGATCTACATCGAATCCTTCCGCGGTGTGCCGCTGATCACGATGCTCTTCTTCTTCACGGTGTTCGTGAACTTGTTCCTCCCCGAGGGCATGGAACTGGCGCTTCTGGCCGCTGTCACGATTGCGTTCGTGCTCTTCTCGGCGGCGTACCTCGCCGAGAACGTCCGTGGCGGTCTCCAGGCTGTGCGGCGGGGGCAGTACGAAGCGAGCGATGCGCTCGGCCTCACCACCGTGCAGCGGACCGGTTTCATCGTCTTGCCACAAGGTCTGCGGGTGTCGATCCCGCCGCTCGTCGGTCAGGCGATCGCCACCTACAAGGAGACGTCGCTGCTCGCCATCGTCGGCGTGTTCGACTTCCTCCGGATGGCGCGCGACATCATCCCGAACCAGCCGGAATTCCTCGGTGAGCGCAAGCCGGCGCTCCTGTTCATCTGTGTCGTCTACTTCGTCGGCGCCTACGCCATGTCCAAGTACTCCCAGCGCCTCGAGAAAAATCTCGGCGTCGGTGAAAGGTAGAAACCATGAGCATTAACGACGCAACCGTTCCCGTCACCGAAGAGTTGGCCGCACGCGACGACATGATCATCTGTGAGGGTGTCGACAAGTGGTACGGCGACTTCCAGGCTCTGAAGGGGGTGTCGGCCACGATCAAGGAGCGCGAGGTGGTGGTCGTGCTGGGTCCGTCAGGGTCGGGCAAGTCAACGTGGATCCGCTGCATCAACCGGCTCGAACAACACCAGGGCGGTCGCATCATTGTCGACGGTGTCGAACTCACGAACGACACGCGGAACATTGAGAAGATCCGGTCCGAAGTCGGCATGGTGTTCCAGCAGTTCAACCTCTTCCCGCACCTGACAGTGCGGGACAACATCACGTTGGCGCCCATCTGGGTCCGCAAAAAGCCTCGGGCAGAAGCCGAGGCCTTGGCCACCCAACTGCTCGAGCGGGTCGGCATTCCCGAACAGGCCGACAAGTTCCCCGGTCAACTTTCCGGTGGTCAGCAACAGCGGGTGGCGATCGCCCGGGCCCTGGCGATGGAACCCCGCGTCATGCTCTTCGACGAGCCGACGTCGGCACTCGACCCGGAGATGATCAAGGAGGTCCTCGACGTGATGAAGGACCTGGCTCGCGGCGGTATGACCATGATCGTGGTCACCCACGAGATGGGCTTCGCCCGAGAGGTCGCCGACCGGATCATCTTCATGGAGTCCGGCGAGATCGTGGAGACCGGCACGCCCGAGCACTTCTTTACCTCGCCCGAAGAGGACCGCACCAAGCTGTTCCTCTCCCAGATCCTCTGATCTCGGTTCGCCGCTCGGATCGGGGAGACTGAGGTCATGACGCCAGCTCCCCGTACCGCCTCCGAACTCGTCATCGACCTTGCCGCCGTTCGAGCGAACTGGCGGCGACTCGGCGAGTCCGCCCCAGCTGCGCAGGTTGCGGCCATGGTCAAAGCGGACGCCTATGGCCTCGGCGCCATTCCGGTGGCCCAGGCCCTCGCCGAGGAGGGGTGCACCGAGTTCTTCGTCGCCGAGGTCGGCGAAGGCATCGCTCTGCGCGAAGCGCTGCCGGAGGTCGACATCTTCGTGCTCGCGGGCGCTCACCCGGGCACCACCGAGCAACTGATCGCTCACGATCTCACCCCGGTATTGATCAACACCGAGCAGATCGAACGCTGGTCCTTGCTGTCGGCCGGACGACCCGCCCGGCTTCGGTGCAGCCTGCACATCGACACCGGCATGAACCGCACCGGACTCGACGCCGTTGAGGCCAGCGCGCTCCTCGCCGACCCCTCGAAGCTTGAGCACGTCGACGTCGTGCACGTCATGAGTCACCTTGCGTCGGCCGACGACCCGGACTCGATGCAGAACGAACGCCAGTTGGCGGCGTATCGCCGTATCCGGGCGGGTTTGCCGATGGGCGTGGCGTCACTCGCGAACACGCCGGGCATTGCGCTCGGCCCGGCGTACCACTTCGATCATGTCCGTCCCGGCATCGGCCTCTACGGCTGCGACCCGTCTCCCGGGAAGCGCCTCGGTCTGCAGCCGGTCGTTCGCCTTCACTCGCCGGTGCTTCAGGTCCGCACCGTCGGCGCCGGCGACACGATCGGGTACGGAGCGACCCACACGACGGCAGGGGAGCGTCGTGTCGCGACCATCGGGGTGGGCTACGGTGACGGTTTCCTTCGAGCCCAGTCAGGCCGCGGTCGGGTTGCGTTCGACGGCCATACCGCACCGATTGTCGGGCGGGTATCGATGGACCTCATCACGGTCGACATCTCCGACCTCCCGAGCGACATCGTCGTCGCCCCCGGATCCACCGCTGAACTGATCGGGCCGACCGTCACCATCGACGACGTTGCCGGCGCCGCCAACACGATCCCGTACGAGATTCTGACGAGCCTCGGCCGCCGTTATCGCCGCCGCATCATCGACGAACCGACCGCCGCCGTCTGACCTCGCGGAATGGTCGCGCCGCCGATCGGGCGTTGCGGCGAGGAGTGACTAGGGTTCGCCCGATGGCCATCGCCAAGACCTTCGGGATCGAAACCGAGTACGGAATCGTCCACCGCGGTACCGACGATCCCAACCCGATTACGGCATCGTCACTGCTGATCAACTCGTTCCTCGCGTCCGAGGGATACAAGCCCGACGCCCGCTCCGATGTGATCGCCTGGGACTTCATCGACGAGACCCCGGGAGCCGATGCACGAGGCTTCAGCCCCCTCGGCGCGTTGCCGCCGGAGGTCGAGACCCATCTCGTCAATGCCGTCCTTCGCAACGGCGCCCGCTACTACGTCGACCACGCCCATCCGGAGATGTCGACCCCGGAAGTCGCCGATCCACGTAGCGCCGTGCTCTACGACCGAGCCGGCGAACTCATCATCCAACGGTCGATGACTGCCGCAGCAGCAGTGCTCCCGGCGGGCCAGGAGTTGGTCCTCTACAAGAACAACTCCGACGGCAAGGGCAACTCCTACGGCACGCACGAGAACTATCTCGTGAGCCGCGACACCCCATTCGGGCGGATCGTTCGCCACTGCACTGCCCACTTCATTACACGGCAGATCTTCACGGGAGCTGGCAAGGTGGGCGCCGAGCTGCCCGGCCAGCGCACCGACGAGGTGCACTATCAACTCACCCAGCGGGCCGACTTCTTCGAAGAGGAGGTCGGGCTCGAGACCACACTGAAGCGGCCGATCATCAACACCCGCGACGAACCCCACGCCGACGCCCGCAAGTACCGCCGACTCCACGTGATCGTCGGCGACGCCAATCCATCGCAGGTCGCCACCTTCCTCAAGGTCGGCACGACCGCCCTGGTACTCGCCATGGTCGAGGACGACCTCATCCCGCATGACTTCGAATTCGCATCGCCCGTCGCCTCGATGCGTCACGTGAGCCACGACCTCACCCTTCGAGAGGGTCTCCCGTTGGCGGACGGTTCGACAATCACGGCGCTCGAGGTGCAGTGGGAGCTGCTCGATCTCGCCAAGGAGTACGTCGATCGGCACGGAACCGACGCGACAGGCGGTGAGGTCACCCACGAGGTCCTGCGCCGATGGGAACAGGTGCTAGCCGGCCTCGAACGCGACCCGATGGAACTCGCCGACCAGCTCGATTGGGTCGCCAAATTCCGACTCCTCGAGGGCTACCGCGAACGACACGGCCTCGCATGGAGTGACGCCAAGCTCCGGGCGATGGACATTCAGTACACCGACATGCGTCCGGACAAGGGGCTTGCGTGGCGGGTCGGCCTCCAGCAACTCGTCACCGACGCCGAGGCGATCGCGGCGATCAGCGAGCCGCCCGCCGATACTCGTGCCTACTTCCGAGGGCGCTGCATCGACACGTTCCCTGAGCAGGTCGTCGCCGCCAACTGGGACTCCCTCGTCTTCGACGTCGGCTCCGATGCGCTCCGACGGGTGCCGATGATGGAGCCGATGCGCGGGACCCGTGCCCATGTGGGTACCTTGTTCGACGAGTGCGAAAGCGCTGCCGAGCTGCTCCGGCGGCTCGGGACCTGACCGAGCGACCAGGGAGACGTCGTGGCCGAACGTGAGCAGATCCGCAAGCCAGCCCCCAACGAGCGCGAGAACGAGACGGCTGACAACCCGTCGGCGTCCGAGCGCGGCGAAGACCTCAAAGCCGAACTCGACGACCTGCTCGACGAGATCGACGAAGTCCTCGAGACCAATGCCGAGGACTTCGTGAAGAGCTACATCCAGAAGGGCGGGCAGTAGCCCTCATGAATTTCCCGCTGTTCAGCGTCCAGGACGATCCGGGGCCCGACTTCAACCGGCTGCTCGCGTCGAGCGGGATCGCGCCGTCACCGATCGACGGGGCGCTCGACCCCCACGACTACCGCCACGGCACGACCTGCGTTGCGATCCGCTTCGCCGACGGCGTGCTCTTGGCCGGCGACCGCCGCGCCACCTCGGGCAACCTGATCAGCCACCGCACGCTCGAGAAGGTCTTCCCGGCCGACCGGCACAGCGGTGTCGCAATCGCCGGCGCTGCCGGCCCGGCGATCGAGATGGTGAAACTGTTCCAACTCCAGCTGGAACACTACGAAAAGGTCGAAGGCACGGCGCTCAGCCTGGAAGGCAAGGCCAACCAGCTCAGTCAAATGATTCGCGGCAACCTGCCCATGGCCATGCAGGGCATGGTCGTCGTGCCGATCTTCGCGGGCTTTGATCTCGCCCGTGGTGAGGGCCGGCTCTATGAATTTGATGTCACCGGCGGCCGCTACGAGGAGGCCGATCACGCGTCGACCGGTTCGGGCAGCCTCCACGCCGGCACCGTCGTGAAGCTTGGCTACCGCCAAGGCATGGACGTCGGCGAAGTAACCGACCTTGCGATCGAGGCCCTCTTCGAAGCTGCCGACGAGGATTCTGCCACCGGCGGCCCCGACCCGATCCGCGGGATCTACCCGATCGTCGCCACGATCACCGCCGACGGCTACACCCGCATCAGCGACGACGACCTCGCTGCCCGTACCCAGGCGCTCATCGCCCGCCGACAGGGGAACTGACCATCATGAACATGCCGTTCTACGTCGCTCCCGAGCAGGTCATGAAGGACCGCGCCGATTACGCCCGCAAGGGCATTGCTCGCGGTCGGAGCCTCGTCGGGTTCCGGTTCGACAACGGTGTCGCGATCTGCGCCGAGAACACATCGTCGACACTGCGGAAGGTCAGCGAGATCTACGACCGGATCGCGTTCGCCGGGGTCGGCAAATACAACGAGTTCGATCAGCTCCGGATCGCGGGTGTTCGGCACGCCGACATGAAGGGGTACTCGTTCAGCCGTGAGGACGTCGATGCGCGAAGCCTCGCCAACCAGTACGCGCAGAGCTTGGGGCAAATCTTCACCCACGAGATGAAGCCGATGGAGGTCGAGATTCTCGTGGCCGAGATCGGCCACGCCGACGACGGCTCCGGCGACCAGCTCTTCCACATCCTGTACGACGGCACCGTCATCGACGAGGAGATGTCGGTGGTGTTGGGTGGCGAGACCGAGGCGATTGCGGAGCGGTTCGGCACGTTCGAGCAGCCTCCCACCCTCGCAGATGGGCTCCGCCAGGCCGTCGCTGCGCTCGCCGGACCGGAACGCACGCTCACGGCAGCTGCGCTCGAGGTCGCCGTGCTGGAACGGGGCGATCATCGCCGCACGTTCCGGCGGCTCGACGATCCCGAGATCACCGAACTGCTCGCCTGACGCGCGAGCGGGTTGGAACGGCCGCCCAACCGCTGGCGCCGACCGCGCCCATAGTCGAGGATGACGTTAAGTTGGCGACGTGCAGCGACGGATCTTCGGTATCGAGAACGAATACGGCGTCACCTGCACCCTGCGCGGCCAACGGCGACTAAGTCCTGACGAAGTCGCCCGATACCTCTTCCGTCGGGTGGTGTCGTGGGGTCGCAGCAGCAACGTCTTCCTCGCCAACGGCGCTCGGCTCTACCTCGACGTCGGCAGCCACCCCGAGTACGCCACGCCCGAGTGCGACAGCGTGCGTCAACTCGTCGTGCACGACAAGGCAGGGGAGCGGATCCTCGAACAGCTCCTCACCAGCGCCGAGCAGCGCCTCGGTGACGAAGGCGTGCACGGCGACGTCTACCTGTTCAAGAACAACACCGACTCCGCTGGCAATAGCTACGGCTGCCACGAGAACTACTGCACAAGCCGCCGCGATGATTTTTCGTCGTACACCGAGGTACTCATTCCGTTCCTCGTCAGCCGGCAGATCTATGCCGGTGCCGGCAAGGTCCTGCAGACGGCGCGGGGCGCCAGATATTGCGTCAGCCAGCGAGCTGAGCACATCTGGGAGGGCGTCAGTTCGGCCACCACGCGAAGCCGACCGATCATCAACACCCGCGACGAACCCCACGCCGACGCCGAGCGCTACCGCCGGCTCCATGTGATCGTGGGCGACTCGAACATGAGCGAGTACACCAACTTCTTGAAGGTCGGCGCGTGCTCGCTCATGTTGCGCATGCTCGAAGAGCCCCAAGTCGTGCTCCGAGACATGACCCTCGAGAATCCGATCCGTGCGATTCGCGAGATTAGCCACGACATGACCTGCACCCAGCGAGTCCGGCTCGCCAACGGACGCGAGGTGTCCGCCCTCGACATCCAGAGCGAGTATCTCAACCGGGCGCTCCGCTTCGCCGAGTACCACGACCTCACCGATGAAGAACAGCTCGCCCTCGACATGTGGGAGTACACGCTCAGCCACCTCGAGGACGATCCGCTCAAGCTGGACCGAGAACTCGACTGGGTCATCAAGTACAAGCTGATCGAGGCGTACCGGGAACGTCACGACCTCACCCTCAGCGATGCCCGGGTCGCGCTCGTCGACCTGCAATATCACGACGTCAACCGCGAGCGAGGCCTCTTCTATCGGATGCAGCGCAAAGGCATGGTCGACCGCATCGTCACCGACGAAGAGATCTCGCACGCCGTCGAGCACCCGCCGCAGACCACTCGGGCTCGCCTCCGAGGCGAGTTCATCAAGCGGGCCAAGGAACGCAAGCGGGATTACACCGTCGATTGGGTTCACCTGAAGCTCAACGACCAGGCGCAGCGCACGGTGCTGTGCAAGGACCCGTTCAAGGCCGAAGACGAACGAGTCGACAAGTTGATCGCGTCGCTGTGACAGGGAGGGGTACCTGATGGACAAGCTCGAACGGCTGTTGAAACTCACTGCCGCACTGCTCCACGCCGAGATCCCGCTCACTGCCGAAGAGCTTCGTGATCGAGTCGGCGGCTACCCCGACACCAAAGCGACCTTCCGACGCGCTTTCGAGCGCGACAAAGACGATCTGCGTTCCATGGGCATGCCCTTACGAGTCGAGCCCGTGCCCGGGGTCGACCCACCCGTCGACGGCTACCGACTCGACCGTGACGAGTACGCCGGCACCGAACTCGCCTTCGAAGCCGACGAACTCGCTGCGCTCCATCTCGCCACCAGCCTCGTCCAACTCGACGGCGACGACACCGCACTCGTGAAACTCGGTGCAGCCGGTGGAGATGCCCCAGCGGACAGTGTCGGCAGGGTCCCCTTCAACGACACCCTTGCCACCATGATCGGTGCAGCCGTCGACAGGAAGGCACTGTCGTTCACGTACAACGACGTCGAGCGGATCGTCGAGCCGTGGAAACTGTCGTTCACACGCGGCCACTGGTATCTGAGCGGCTTTGACCGCCTCCGCGAGGATCAGCGGCTCTACCGCGTCGACCGCATCACGGACGGCGTCTCGCTCAGCGGTCCTGCGAAGGCGCCGGTCGGCGACGTGAACGAGCCAATCGATCTCCGCGGCTGGGAGCTCGGCGACGGGCCTGTCATCAAGGCGACGATTCTGGTCGACGCCGATCAAGCCACCTACGCCCGCCACATTCTCGGCGAGGCCGTCGACCGACCCGACGGATCGGTCACGGCGACGCTCAATGTCCGCAACATCGACGCGTTCCGCTCGTTCGTGCTGTCGTTCCTCGAGCATGCGGAGATTCTCGAACCCGCTGAACTCCGAGCCGACTTCGTCGAGTGGCTGGAGGCCCAGCGATGAGTGCACGCCTCAACGCGCGGGACCGACTGGCCCGGCTCTTGTCGGTGATCCCCTGGGTGGCCGACCATCGCGACGGTGTGCCGATCGACGACATCGTCGCTCGCTTCGCCTACCCCCGAACACAACTCCTCGAGGATCTTCAGGAGATCGTGTTCTTCGTCGGGGTACACCCGTTCACACCTGACTCCCTCATCGAGGTCGACGTCTCCGACGACCAGGTCAGCATTCGATACGCCGACTGGTTCTCGCGTCCCCTGCGACTGTCGCCGGAAGATGGTGCCCGCTTACTCACCGCTGGCCGCTCGGTCCTCGCCATGGGCGCCACCGACGACGAAGATGACGACGAGGGCGAGACGGACGTGCCCTCACCGCTGCTGCGGGCGCTCACCAAGCTCGGCACAGCACTCGGAGAGGGCGCTGAGCGGGCGGTCGACGTGCGCCTCGGCACGGCCCCCGCCGACACACTCGGCGTGCTACGCGATGCCCTCGACCGAGGGGTGCAGGTCGAGTTGGAGTACTACTCCTATGGTCGAGATGAGCTCAGCGAGCGACGAGTTGAGCCGGCCAAGGTCTTCAGCGATCAGGGCAACTGGTATCTCAGCGGTTGGTGTCGTCGCGCCGAAGGAGATCGAGTCTTCCGACTCGACCGAATCCGCACCGCGGTCGTCACCGACATTCCCGTCGAACACAACGCTGTAGGCGTCGACGGCGCCTTCACGCCATCGAACGATGATCCACGTGTCACCTTGCAGCTCGCACCGACCGCTCGCTGGGTCGTGGAGCAGTACCCCGTCGAGTCGTGCGACGACGTTGGCGAGCATCTCGTCGTGACCATGGCGGTCTCTGCTCGCGCCTGGCTCGAACGACTCTTGTTGCGGCTCGGGACCGAGGCCACCGTCCTGCAGGCCGACCCGTCGCTGGGTACCGGACTCGCCAGCTCTGCGGCCGACCGCATTCTGGCCCGGTACACCTGACGACACCTGCCTAGGCCGTCGCACGCCGACCGGCGGGCGACGAGCCGATAGGGTGCCCCCGTGAGCGACTCCGACTTCCGTCCTCCGACCGGCTCCGGACCCACGCAGGAGCCTGAATCCGCTGAAGGTGAGGCATCGTTCCCTGACGAACGGGAGCCGGCAGAGGAAACCTCGTTCTGGGGCTCCGACAACGACACCACGCCCGTTCGCACGAGTAGGTCGCGGCGTTCGAGCCGTCGTATCGAGTCCTCATTGCGATCGCTGATCGAATGGGTGGCGGTTGCGGTCGGTGCGCTCGCCGTCGCCCTCCTCATCAAGGCATTCCTCCTCCAGGCGTTCTACATCCCGTCGGAATCGATGACCGACACCCTCAACGTCAACGACCGCGTGCTGGTCAACAAGCTCAGCTATCGAATCGGCGACATCGAGCGAGGCGACATCGTCGTGTTCGAGAAGCCGCCCGCTGCGCCCGGCAGCATCACCGACTTCATTAAGCGGGTCGCCGCATTGCCGGGGGAGACGATCACCTTCGTCGACGGTGCCGTCTTCATCGACGGCCAACTCCTCAACGAGCCGTACCTCGACGGGGAGACGCGGCCGAACTCGGAGACGATCGTGAGCGAAGGCTGCACCAACCCGCCAGCCGCCGATCGTTGCACGCTGGCCGAGGGCTGGTATTTCGTGCTCGGCGACAACCGCGACAACTCCACCGACAGCCGCTCGTTCGGTCCGGTCGAGGAGCACGCGATCGTGGGTCGGGCGTTCCTAAAGGTCTGGCCGCTCGGCGACCTCGGGTTCCTTTAGGCCGAGGGCGCGTCAGTCGCCGTCATCGCCAGACGCCGGACGGGATTCGCCCTTGAAGGTCGCGGCGACGGCAACCATGCGGTCCACGAAGTCGCTGTAGACGGCGTCAATGCCCATGTCGATGAGACGGGCGATCTGTCGTTCGTGCTGAGCGTCCCAGCCGAAACACAGCACGTCGAAGCGATGAAAGAGCGTGGTGAGTCCACCCGTCCAGTACTGCTGACGAAGGTTGACGGCATCGATGCGAGCTGCAGCGAGTTCGGCGGCTCGACGTTCAGGGCCGTGGGGGAGCGCATCGAGCGAAGTCGAGTTCACGAGGTGCACCTCGGGCGAGACGTCGCGCCACTGTTGGAGGAGCTCAAGATCGGGATGACAGACCCAGAGCCGGTCGAGTGCGCCGTGGTTGCGAGCCACCTCAATCATCGGTTCAAAAGTCGCCGGATCCTTCACATCGACACTGAGCGGGAAGTCGGTGCCCACCATTGCGTAGAGCTCACCAAGGGTGGGGATATGAGACTTCAGATCATCTCGGTCGACCTCGGCGATCGCCTTCCGCGGGAACAGGCGGTGGCGGCCGTCGTGATCCAGCACGACCTCACCGTCGCGGGTGAACCAGGCATCGGTCTCGAGCCCGGTTGCGCCAAGTTTGATAGCCAGTTCGAACGCCTCGAGGGTGTTGTCGGGGGCGTGGGCCTTTGCGCCACGATGCGCAAAGAGCACAGGTGGGGACCATCGGGCGCGAATTCGGGTCGTCATCACGGCGTATCGTGGCACTTCTCCTGCCGATCGACACACCCGGAGCGGTACCGACCGCCCCCCTCGGGACGGGCCGAACCTGAGCGCACGTCGGCTCGGCGGCTACGGTGCGACCGTGCCTCTCTCGCTCCTGCTGCCGGCTTTCGCTGTGGTGCTCGCCCTCGGCAGCCTCACGGTCGGACTACGCGCGGTCGAACGCGAACTCGGCGCCCTCCGATCGTCATTGCGCCGGTCGGCCGCCACGGCCGTCGCTACCGACGACCTCGTGCACGCCTCCGATCGACTCGGTGAACGTGCGCGTGCTCAGATCGACGATGCCCGCCTGCGCCTGGGTCGGCGCCCTCAGGCGTGGTCCCAGGACCCGAACGGACGTCGGTAGCATCGACGCATGGGAAATCTCGGCAGCGGCGAATTGCTCGTCATCTTTTTCGTTGCCCTTCTCGTTCTCGGGCCGAACAAGTTGCCCGATGCCGCCCGGCAGGTCGGCCGAGCCGTCAACGAGATCCGGCGGGTGTCCGGTGGGTTTCAGCGTGAGATGCGCGAGGCGATGCAAGAGCCGATGCGGGCTGCCGAACAGGCCAAGGCCGACCTCCTCGATCCGTTCAACCAGGCTGCGTCGACGGCGGCAGACGCGACCACGATCCCGCTCGGCGATACCGACCCACCACTGCCGTCGGCCGCCGATGGCCGCAACGGCGACAGCGACGATCCGCCAGCCCCCGACGCATGAGCGACGAGGAAGCGCCGAGCGGCGACGAGAGCCGCATGACGATGATCGAACACCTGACGGAGTTGCGTCGGCGTCTGATCATCGCCTTTGCCTCGGTCGGGATCGGCGCAATCATCGCCTGGATCTTCTACCCGCAGATCATCGAGTTCCTGCTCGAGCCGTACTGCCGGACATTGGAAGCGGGGGAGGAGTGCCAGCTCTACGTCCGCAACCCGCTCGAGCCCTTCAGCGTGCGGCTCACGGTCGCCGGGTACGGCGGCATCATCGTCGCGATGCCAATGATCCTCTGGCAATTCTGGGCCTTCGTCGCTCCCGGTCTCTACAGCCACGAAAAGCGCTACGCCCTGCCCTTCGTCTGGGGTGGCGTGATGCTTTTCTTCGCGGGTGCCGGCCTCGCCTACTGGAGTATCGAACGGGCGCTCGACTTTCTCAGCCAGGTCGGTGGCGAGGACTTCACGAGCTTGTTCGCTCCGGGTGACTACCTCGGCTTCGTGATCAAGATGATCGTTGCATTCGGCGTCGCCTTCGAGTTCCCGATCGTCCTGATCTTCCTGCAGATTCTGGGCATCCTCGACTACCGCACGCTCGTCAGCGGCCGCCAGTACGCCATCGTCGGCATCGTGGTCCTGGTGGCATTCATCACGCCGTCCGGTGATCCGTTCACCTTGATGATCCTGTCGGTCCCGATGTGGTTGTTCTACGAGATCTCGATCGCGTTCGGATACCTGCGGAAGCGACGATCTCGGAAAGCGGCGAAGGCTTCGTGACCTCATCCGGCCGCGACTTCACGCTTGACCGCTTTCAGCTGGAGGCCATCGAACACCTCGATGCCGGGCGATCCGTCCTCGTCGCCGCCCCGACCGGCAGCGGCAAGACGGTCGTCGCCGAACATGCGATCGACCGGGCGCTGAGCGAACGCCGACGCGCGTTCTACACGGCCCCGATCAAGGCGCTCTCCAACCAGAAGTATCGCGATCTGAGCGAACGGATCGGCTCGTCGAGGGTCGGCTTGCTCACGGGCGACAACGCGATCAACGCCGACGCAGACATCGTCGTGATGACCACCGAAGTCCTGCGCAACATGCTCTACGAGGGGCGTGCCCTCGACGAGCTGGCGTTCGTCATCATGGACGAGGTGCACTACCTCGAGGACACCTTTCGAGGACCGGTCTGGGAAGAGGTCATGCTCCACCTGCCGGCCCAGGTGAAGCTGGTGTGCCTGTCAGCCACGGTGTCGAACACCGATGAACTCGCCGGCTGGATCGAATCGATCCGAGGTGCGACCGGCTGTGTCGTCGAACGGAAGCGGCCGGTCGAGCTCACCAACCTGTACGCCGTGGGCGACCGACGCGGGCGCCGACTTCACGTCATCTCCACCCTCCTCGACGGGGAGCCCAACAGCGAGGGCCATCGCTTCGACCCCGATCTGCGCGGCGGGCGCCGCCACGATCGCGGCAAGCGGGAGAAAAGTCCGTACACGACACCGACACGGCTCGACGTACTCGACCATCTTGAGGACCACGATCTGCTACCGGTGATCTGGTTCGTCTTCAGTCGGCGCGGGTGCGACGAGGCCGCCGAGCAGCTCGAGCGAGCGGGCGCCCGCTTCACCGACACCGACGAGGCAGACCGGATCCGGGCGATCGCCGACGAACGTCTGGGGGGCCTACCGGCAGCCGACCTCGCCGTGCTCGACACGAGCGCATGGCGTAATCGACTCGAGCGCGGCATTGCGAGCCACCACGCAGGTCTCGTCCCGGCGTTCAAGGAGACGGTGGAGCAGTGTTTCGCGGAGGGGCTCGTGCGCGTCGTCTTCGCCACCGAGACACTCGCGCTGGGTGTGAATCTTCCTGCTCGCAGCGTGGTGATCGACAAGCTCACCAAGTTCACCGGCGAGACCCACGAACAGCTCACACCAGCCCAGTTCACCCAGCTCACGGGTCGCGCCGGGCGGCGGGGACTCGACGCGACCGGGCATGCGATCGTTCCATGGTCGCCGTTCGTCCGCTTCGAACAGGTCGCCAGCCTTGCCAGCAGCAAGAGCTTCCGGCTGCGGTCGGCATTTCGGCCCACGTATAACATGGCCACCAACCTGCTTCAGCGACTCGACGCCGAAGCCGCCCGAGCGTTGCTGGCCCGATCGTTCGCGCAGTACCAAGCCGACACCGGTGTGGCCCGGCTCGAACAACGCCTCGCCCGAGAACGCGACCGCGAGCGGGACCTGGCGGCAACGGTCGCCGAACTGCCGCCCCTCGACGAAGCGCGGGTCGACAGCCCCGATGCGATCAGCGACGCGGTCAGCCGGCTGCGGCCGGGGGACCTCGTCGTCGATGACGACGGGCTTCGTCTCGCTGTTCTGGGGGTGAGTTGGCGCAAGGGCGGTCGAGCTCGGGTGCGCCTCGTCAACGAAAGTAGTCGCGAGGTCCGATGGCGACTCGAGGAGCTTGAGGCGGCCCCGCACACGATCGGCCGGATCGATCTGCCGTTCCCCATGGCTCCGGAGCGGATCGACTATCGACAAGATGTCGCCAGTCGGATCCGTCGGTCCGGCGCCGGGCACTCCGCACGGTCCCGGCGTCGACGAACACGTCGAGATGATCCCCGGATTGCGCTGGAACGCACCCGGAATGAGATCACGCAGCTCGAACGACGCGCTCGGCGAGACCAGGCCTCGATCGCCCGCCGCTTCGATGCAGTCGCCGACGTCCTCCGTGACCGCGGCCATCTCGATGGCTGGACCGTCACCGAATCAGGCATGACCCTCGCAGGCATCTATCACGAAGCGGATCTGCTCGTGACCGAAGCACTCACGGACGGCCTCTTCGACGGCCTCACGGCACCAGAACTCGCATCGGTCGCTTCCTGCTTGACCTACGAACACCGCAGCCCCACGCCACCACCCGATCCGTGGTTCCCTTCACCGACCGCCATGCAGCGTTTCCGACAACTGGAGGCGCTCTCTGCGTCGATCAACGCGGCTGAACGGCGTGGAGGTGTGGACGAGACTCGATCACCCGACCCGGGGTTCGCTCCCGTGGCCCACAGCTGGGCAGCGGGGGAGTCGCTCGGCGTGTTGCTCGGCCGCAACGACGAGATGACCGCCGGCGATTTCGTGCGCAACGTCAAGCAACTCACCGACCTGCTCGGGCAACTCTCGGCGAACGCCACCGATCCGGCCACGGCCAGCACGGCCCGACACGCCGGCGATGCCATCCATCGCGGCGTCGTGGCTCTCTCCGGTTCGGTGCAGGCGCCGTGAGCGTCGAGAAGGGGGCCGACTGGGGAGAGCGGGCCCGACCGCCCGCCGACCTCATCGTTGTCGATGACAGCGCCGCAGCGGTCGAGCTGATTGCGGCCGAGCGGCGAGCGAACCGTCCACTCCCGCCCGTCGGTCTTCGGGGTGGTGATCTCGTTCGGACGCTCGGTGGCCCCACCGCCACGGATCTGGGCTCGGCCGAGGAGGCGTTGCACGTCACGGTCGACCTCGGGGCGGTCCTGGTCGATGGCGCCCTGCACTGGTTCCTCGACCATCTCATCGCTCGACGATCATGGCTGCGGGGACAGGTGCTCGTCGTTGCCAACGCTGCGTTCGTCGACGGCTGGAATATCGCGCCGCGGGCCCATCCCGGCGACGGCCGCTTCGACACGCTCGAGACCTCCACGATGGGCCTCGGGGATCGCTGGCAGGCCCGCTCGCGGCTTAGGCTCGGCACCCACGTTCCCCACCCCGCCATCACGACCCGACGAGTCGAAGCGGTCCAATACGACTTCGAACGACCCATGCCGATTCGTCTCGACGGGCGTTCGATCGGTGAGGCCCGCTACCTCAGTGTCCGGCTCGAGCCAGACGCGGTCGACATCTGGATCTGAGACAACCCACTTTGGTCAACCGGTAGATTCGGTTCCATGGACGTTGTCGAGGCCAAGGAGATCGTGCGAGCAGAGATCGATCGGCTCACACCGACGTTGCTCGAGGTCTCACACTCGATCCACGCCAACCCCGAACTGAACTTCGAAGAGCACCACGCCCACGACACCCTCACCGGCGTGCTCGAAGACCAGGGTTTGGCCGTCGAACGGGGGGCGTACGACATGGCGACCGCCTTCGAGAGCAGGGTGGGCACCGACGACGGCCCGACGGTCGCCGTGCTGTGTGAGTACGACGCGCTTCCCGGTATCGGCCACGCCTGCGGGCACAACATCATCGGCGCCGCCGGTCTCGGTGCCGGGCTGGCCGTCGCCAAGGTCGCCAAGGCGCTCGGCGGTCGTATCGCAATCCTCGGCACACCCGCCGAAGAGGGGGGAGGCGGCAAGGAGTTCATGATCCGCCGGGGCGCCTTCGACGACATTGACCTGGCGATGATGGTCCATCCGGCCGACCGCGACCTTCGCACCATGCACACGATCGCCATTCAGCAACTCGACGTGCGGTACACCGGGCGGGCGGCCCACGCCGCCGCCTCGCCCCACACGGGCCTGAATGCCCTCGACGCTGCCGTGCTCGGCTACAACGCCGTTGCGGCGCTTCGTCAGCACATCCGACCGGAGGAGCGGATCCACGGGATCTTCGCCGACGGCGGCGACAAGCCCAACATCGTCCCGTCGAAGGCTGCCACCGAGTGGTACGTCCGAAGCGGCAACATGGACTCTCTCGAAGCCCTCAAGACTCGGGTGCTGGGCTGTCTCCACGGCGGAGCACTCAGCGCCGGCTGTGAGATGCACCATGAGTGGATCGACCCTCCCTTCTACGACATGCTCGACAACCACCCGTTGCTCGACCTCTACGTCCAGAACGCGATGGAGGTCGGCCGTCACCCACTCCCGGAGACGGAGGGTGCGATGGTCGTCGGATCGACCGACATGGGAAATGTCAGTTACTCGGTCCCTGCGATTCATCCCATGATCAAGGTGGCGCCAGAAGGCACGCCGATCCACACGCCCGAGTTCGAAGTACACGCAAGGCGCGAGGAAGGCGATCGGGGTGTCATCGACGGTGCGCTGACCATGGCGCTCACGCTCGTCGACTGTCTGGCCAGCAACGAGACCCGCGACGCGATCCGCGGCGCGTTCCCGGGCACCACCTAAAGTCTCGACCCGATGACGGTCTACATCGCCGAAGAGTTCACCGCCGAAGAAGCCGATGTCCTCCGTCGGTACTTCACGAATCTCGACCAGCCCGTCTTTGCCCTCGTCAACCTGCCCGAGGTCGTGAAAGGCGCCCTGTTCGCGCGTTACTCACGAACTGCGCTGAGCCTGCGTCGACTCTTCCTGAAGGAGTTCGTGGGAGAACTCGACATCGAGGGTGATCAATCCATCGACGCAACGATCGGGCTTCGACGCGCCGAGGAACTCTACGACAAGGTGTTCTTCGAATACGGCGACGACTCTGTCGCCCAACTCGGCGGCGTCCACCTCGCGTGCGAACAGGCCTCCAACGTGCTCACCAAGGTGCTCGAGTGGGGTCGACTGATGTCGTACCTCGAGCAGTCGACCCGCTACATCGCCTACGACCAACGCCTCGGCGGCCGCTACCGGTACTACCGCGATCCGGAGTTGCTGAGCTCGGAGTTCGGCACCCGGTACATCGCCGACATGGACCGCATGTTCGACGCGTACTCGGCATTGATCCCGCAGCTGCAGGAGTTCTTCCGCGGCGCCCAGCCCAAGGACCCCAACGACTCCGACTTTGCGTACCGCTCGGCGATCAAGGCCCGGGCTCTCGACGCAATCCGCGGCATGCTTCCCGCCGCCTCGCTGTCGAATGTCGGCATCTACGGCACCGGGCAGGCGTATGAGGCGCTGCTGTTGCGCATGCGGGCCCATCCACTGCCCGAGGCCCGCGCCTACGCCGATCTGATGCTCACCGAACTCCGCAAGGTCGTGCCATCGTTCCTGAAGCGCGTCGACCTCCCTGAGCGTGGGGTTCGCACGTCGGCGTACATGGACGACACCCGAGCCTCGGTGGAGGCGCTGAGCGAGCAGATCTTCGGTGATGAGATCGGGGGACCGGTGGTTGACGACGTTGTCGACCTGGTCGATTTCGACCCGGACGGCGAGATCAAGATGGTCACCGCCATGCTCTATCCGCACTCATCGTTGTCCGAGCGGACGATCGAAGCTCGTGTGCGCAACATGACCGTGGAGGAACGCGTCGAGGTGATCAAGGCGTACGTCGGCACCAGAGCCAACCGACGCCAGCGTCCCGGGCGTGCGTTCGAGCGCACCGACTACCGCTTCGATGTGTTGTCCGATTACGGCGCGTTCCGGGATCTTCAACGCCACCGCATGCTCACGATCGACTGGCAGCCGCTGTCGCCCCGTCACGGCTTCGTGCGTCCACCGGCGGTCGATGCCGCCGGGCTCGTCGGCGAGTTTGATGCGGTGATGGAACGCTCCGCTGCCCTCCACGACCTGCTTCACGACGACTTTCCGGACCAGGCCTCCTATGCGGTTTCGTTGGCCTACCGGGTGCGGTACTTCATGCAGTTCAACGCCCGCGAGGCGATCCACATGCTCGAACTCCGCACGAGCCCCCAGGGTCACGAGGCGTACCGGCGGGTGTGTCAGCGCATGCACACGGCCATCGCTGAGGTCGCCGGCCATCATGCCGTGGCGGAGGCGATGACGTTCGTCGACCACTCGGCCGAACCAACGCTCGGACGGCTCGACGCCGAACGCCGCGCCGAGGAAAAGCGCCGGGGCCAGACAGGCGCCTGACCACCCCACTGGCGCCGACAGCCATCCGCAATCGGCCACCGGGACTCGGGCAGTATCCCCGGTACCGGCGAACCCGTGGCACCCGTCACCGTCGGTTTTGCCAGCCATAACGTTGCGCAACTCGACCGAGTGTCTATGATCCGCCGCAGCCCCCCGAATCCAGGTATGACATGTCTGACGACAAAATCATCGAAGAAGACGAACTCGACGAGGATGAACTCGACGAGGACGGACTTGACGAGGACGATCTCGACGATGACGGCCTCGACGAGGACGGCGAGTTCGGCGACGACGGCCTCGACGGCGAAGAAGATGACGACGAGGACGACGTCGCCACGCCCGCCCGTCCCTCCGGCGACGACGACGATGACGAAGACGACGACGACGACGTCGAGGCCGACCTCGATGCGATTCTGAAGGACCGCATCGCTGCCGGCGACGACGAAGACGAGGACGAGGACGACGAGCAGGCGCCTGCGAAGAAGCCGACGGTCGCACCCGGCGACGCTGAGCCGGTCCAGGCACGACAGGAGAACGAGTTCTCCTGTCCGCACTGCTTCTTGTTGGTCAACTCGACCTCGGTGGTCGATGGTGAGTGCCCACACTGCGGTGGGCTGATCTGAGCCGACGATGACGGACGACGACGACGTCACCGAGAAGCTGCTCGACGCCCTCGTGTACGCACCGCTCGGACTTGCGCTCGAGGCCAAGGACCTCTTGCCCAAGCTGGCGGAACGCGGTCGCGGCCAGGTGGCACTCACCCGCTTGGCTGGCACCGTCGCCGCACGCCGGGGGCAGTCCGAGGCGGTCAAACTCGTCGACGATCTCCGCACCGGCGTCGAGGCCTTCTTCGCGGCGAACGTCGTGGAGGAGACCCCCGACACCACCGAGAGCGAGCCCGCTCCCGACGCCGACCTGCCGATCGAGTCGTACGCCACCCTTACCGCCGTCGAGGTGATCCCGTTGCTCTCCGACCTCGACGACGAGCAACTCGACACCATCGAGGCGTTCGAAAAGGCCAACCGCAACCGCTCGACGGTGCTCAACCGCATTCGGCAACGCCGGAGCTGATGCAGGTCGCTGCCCGGATCGCCATCGCCGACGACCTCGGCGTCGTGGGCGCCATGGCCGAAGCGGCGATCGACGAACTCACGCCGCAGCGTGGGGGAGCGGTGTGGTCGCAAACCGCGGCCCGGGTGGCGCCGCTCGATGCAGGACTTCGGCACGAACTCGAAGACCCGGAATCGCTCGTGATCGTGGGGACGATCGATACAACGGTCGTCGGCTACGCGGCCTGCCACGTCGAGCCACTGCACGACGGCCGGGCGATCGCCCGGATCACCGATCTCTATGTATTGCCCGATGCCCGGAGGGTGGGCGTCGGAGAGGCGATGATGGTCGCCCTGGAGGAATGGGCCCGCGAGCGATCGCTCGTCGGGCTTGATGCCGTCGCTCTTCCCGGCGATCGCGACACCAAGAACTTCTTCGAGACGTTCGGGTTGGTGGCTCGGGCCATTCAGGTTCATCGCAGCCTGGAGACGTGACCCGGCGAGTCGAACTCGCCGTCGGCGCGGTGGTCCTTCACCACGACCACGTGTTGCTGGTCCGTCGGGCCACCCCGCCCGAGGCCGGGCGCTGGTCGTTCCCGGGCGGCCGAGTCGAACCGGGGGAGCGCATGGCCGATGCGGCGGCGCGAGAGGTTCGGGAGGAGACCGGCCTCGACGTCGAGATCGACCGTCCGCTCGACTGGGTGGAGCGCATCGGCCCGGATCATCACTTCGTCATCGTCGACTTCGCCGCGACGGTGCCCGAACGCCAGACTCCGACACCCGGCGACGATGCAGCCGACGCGCGTTGGGTTCACCTCGACGAGATCTCAACCCTGGCGTTGGTCGACGGCCTGCTCGACTTCCTCCGAGCAAACCGGGTAGTGGACTGACGACACCGATCACCGGGATCGGTGGCCGGTCACTCCTCCTCGTCGGCAGCCGGAGCGGCGGGCTCGGCGGCGGCCGGTTCGGGCTCGGCAGGTGCAGGTGCAGCCGACTGCGGCGGAGGTGGCGGCGTCGGGCGCTTGCCCTTCCCATGCGGCTTCTGCGCCGGCGCTTCGATACCGAACAGGGCTGCGATCTGCGGAATGCGGCCGGCGAGCTTGGAGATGGCCTTGGTGAGCTCGTCGCTTGGGTTGGCGGGAACACCCTGGGCCGTGACCTGGGTCCGGACGGGGGAGAAGGCCACGGCGTCGATCACGGTGGCGTAGCGATCGCTGGTGACCTCGCTGGTCAGCGACTCCGACGCCGCAGTGGCCAGGCGTTCCGCCATGTCGACGGGAAGCGGAGCACCGGCCTTCGGCGGGCGACTGCTGAGGCGCAGCGCACGAACCGTGCGGCCCTCGGCGATGGTCTGGGCGAGTTCGTCCCGCCAGGCGTTGTGCTCGGCGTCGACGCGGCTGGTGAGACCTTCTCGCAGCTTCTCGGCAAGCGCCCGGGTCTCTTCGTCACGGGCGGCCCCATCGGCCGCCACCACCACGGAGCGGATGTCACGGAGGTCGACGGTCTCCATGCCCGCAACCGCAGCTTCGGCGCGGTCGCGCCACTCGGCAGCCTTGAGGGTCGGTGCCATCTTCTCGGCGAGGGCAACGAGCGGCTCGCGCTTGATCTTCGGCATGCCCTCTGCGGTGGCCTTGTCGTTCATGCGGTCGATGGCCTGCCGCACGCCGGGCACACCGCCTTTGAGGACTTCCTCGGCGAGGGGCTGCTGGATCGTCGGCAGTGCCTTGAGGGCCGCTTGTCGATGGGTACGAGCGGGACGTAAGCGCGGTGCCTTGGGACGGGCCGGCGGCTTCTGTCGCTCGCGGCGCGGCCGCTCGTTGCGTCGGTCGCCTCCACCACGACGTTCGCCGTCGCGGCCGCCTCGGCCTCGGCCACGTCCACGATCGTCGCCGTCACGGCCTCGACCACGACCTCGACCACGGCCCTTCGGAGC
>Ga0255780_10000093_pt1 | contig 80591 bp, 69 predicted proteins | sample 071ome_32_FD_179978 | JGI IMG/M metagenome (GOLD analysis project Ga0255780, IMG submission 179978) | Coastal salt marsh microbial communities from the Groves Creek Marsh, Skidaway Island, Georgia - 071405AT metaG (version 2) | ecosystem: Environmental > Aquatic > Marine > Intertidal zone >... | reverse complement strand
AGTAGCCAGCCCCCTTACTTTTACGGCGCTAGCCTTCGGGGTTTGAAGCCTCTGTTACCTCCACATTCAGTACCTCGTAGATGCGCTTCTGGAAGAACCAACGACCGTCTCGTTTGACATAGTCATCCTCGTAACGCCCTGTAACGCTTCGCTTAATACCATCCTTTTGATGTAGAAATTCTTGTTGGTACCAAGTGCCTTTCGCAGTGTCCCCATCAACGAGAATGGGGCCAGCCGAGGCGAAAAAGCCAACAAAACTAAACGCGCTCATTGCACCCTGCCACACGGCTAGGATCGCATCTCGACCGGACACATCACCCGCGCCTGGCAAATGCCAAACCCCGTCCTCAGCCCAGTTACTCGCCCAAGTCTCGCCGTCAAACCGCATCACAGCGTTGTTATACGAATCGATAAGTTCCCTAATTTGGAGTCGATCCTCTATTGGTCCCTGACTTAGCATTATTCCCTCCCTACTGGTTCGATTGAGTGGTTCAATTTGTGATTCGATTGGGTAGCAGCGCAACCCCTTTGCCACCTCTGCGGCTAGCGACGCTGTCGCCTCGATGGTTAAACGACGGTCGCTAACACTATTCCAACAGTCGGCGACGCTAGACCGGCGCGTTACCAACCATGGACCTCGCCATTCCACTTCCAAAAGCCCCCGGTGCTATCCATGGATAGGCTATCGGTCACCGACGCGCAACCTGCCGCACTTTCTTCAGGCGTTAACTCGGCGTGAGGTCCACCCATGTCCGTTTTCACCCACCCCGGATGAACCAAACCTACCGCAATATTCTCTTTCTTTAGGTCGAGCGCAGCGAGCCGCATAAACTTATTCACCGCGGCTTTGGTCGCGCAGTACGCGTGGGCGGCCGGCATATCGAGCGACAGGGCGCCCATCTGACTCGTCACTGTCATGACTTTTGCAGCGCTTGAAAGCCTCAAGTTAGGGAGCAACGCCTGCATCACTCGAACAGGTGCCATGCTGTTGATGTTGAACGCGTCCGCCCACCCATCGAAATCCATTGCAAACGTGGTTTGTTGATCACGCGCGGGACCCGAGGTGCCCGCATTATTAATGAGCACATCGATAACCCGACCCTCGAGGGCCTTCGCAAGCGAGGCAACGCTGGCATCATCGCCAACCGAGACGCCCAGCACCTCAACTGCACCGCCTACCTCATTTAACGCCGATGCCGACTCTGGATCACGGCACGTTGCGATGACAGTGTCTCCGCGCGCTGCATAAATCTTGACGAGTTCCAGTCCCACCCCTTTATTGGTTCCAGTAATGAGTACAGTAGCCATCTTCTCTTCCCTCTTTCATTAAAACGATCTGCTTCACAGACTATCAATTTATTCTTTAGCTGTCGGTCACTCCGAAGGCATGCATCCCGTCGGCTGTCGGTTCTTTCACTGACCCCTTGGATACCATCAAAACGGCTTTCCTGCTTCTACCGAGCGTCGATTGCTAATCCTTTAACACGCCTTTTCCAGTACGTAGTGAATGCACGCCGAGCACTTCATTGGGCCTTAGTCACTGACCCATCACACCTCGATATCACTCAGAAGGGCCGCCAATTGCCAGTTATACCGTACTCCAACCTCGAGATTCGATCTGGCGCCGCAGCGCCTAATACGAGCAAGTGCTCTTTGTTCTGAGTCGCGCCCATGACTCGCCATGGTTATCGCTTGCGCTTCGGTACAGCGCCCGAGCCCCTCTGCTATTAATACGTCCCGCTGATTCGGCACTAATGACTGACTCTCCGCATCATGCCCTATGCCAGGCGAGAGGCAAAGTGCCGGCCGTTCTTCCTCTCGACAGACTGCGGCTCGTTCACCGGGGTCGAGCCGAGTGCTATCCCGCCCAGGAAGCTCGATCACACCCTCATCTCAATGCGCGCAGGATTTGCCGTGTTACCCTGTTCGCCCAGTAACTCGGCAACAAGACCAACTAGGAGCTGAGCAGGGCATCCACCAGAGGGATATTGCTACCGCTGGATTATCCCAAGCGCAAGCGACAACAGGAGAAGACAACGATGAAATACCAACGAATGGGCCGTTCAGGGCTTCAGGTCCCGCCTCTGTGCCTTGGCACCATGACATTTGGCCTCCAAGTCGATCAGGCAACCTCCTTTAATATTCTAGACGAAGCCTTCGGGCAAAAGCTCACTTTCCTCGATACTGCGGACGTTTACCCGCTTGGAGGAGATCTCAGCACCATTGGCGAGACAGAGCGAATCATCGGCGAATGGATGAAGCAAAGAGGCAACAGACACAAGATCCAGCTGGCCACTAAATGCTTTGCAAAGACGGAGCGCGGGCCAAACACGAGTGGACTGTCTCGCCTGCATATCAAACGCGCGGTTGAGGCCTCCCTCAAACGACTTCAAACCGATCACATCGACCTGTACCAGTCGCACGGATTCGACCCCAATACGCCCATCGAAGAGACTCTCCGCGCTTTCGATGATTTGATCCGCGAGGGTAAGGTCCGATACGTGGGGTGCTCTAACTACCCCGCCTGGCGACTGAGCGAGGCAGCAGCCGCAGCAAAGTCTCTCGGGATTGAGGGCTACATCTCTATCCAGCCGCGCTACAACTTACTGTACCGCGATATCGAAACCGAACTATTACCACTGTGCAGACACGAAGGGTTAGGCGTCATTGTCTACAACCCACTCGCCGGCGGCTTTCTCTCCGGAAAATACTCACAAGGCCAAGCGCCAGAAGAAGGCACGCGATTCACCTTGGGGACCGCCGCCGAGCGATATCAGTACCGATACTGGCAAGAGGCTCAGTTCTCCGCCGTTGAGACCTTAAAGCAAGCAGCTACCGCACGGGACGTCTCGCTTGTGACCATCAGCGTTGCCTGGGTCTTGCGCCAACCAAATATCACCAGCGCCATCATCGGCGCTTCCAGTGCCGCGCAGTTAGCCGCCAACGTTGCCGCGACTGAATTTGAATGGGATGACGAACTCGAAGACCTATGCGAGAACGTTTGGTGGACGCTGCCAAGAAGGCGAGTGCAAGAAGGGTATCGGTAAGGTTGGGTCTCCTTCCCTGGATCTTACATCTTGGAGAGGGAAATCCGCCGGCCATCAACCCTGCTGGGCAAAACGATCCCACGCGAATAACGGCACGGGAGACGCATCAGGATCGCATGCTAACGCCGCCAGCAGCTCACCCACTACGCAGGCGAACTTAAACCCGTGCCCAGAAAATCCAGCAGCGACGATGAGATTGCTGCTATCCGGATGTCGGTCAATAATAAAGTGACTGTCTGGTGAATTGGTGAACATACAGGTCTGCATCTGTCGCAGCTCGCCACCTGCCAGTGGGAAAAATTCCTCAATCGCTTGCCTTAAGACGGCCTCATCGGCCTCATCGGGTGTTGCCAGCGACTCCCGCGGATCGACATTTTCCTTCAGGTGATGAAATCGGCCGATTTTAAATCCTCGTCCGCTCTCATCAATCGGGAACCCATAGTACTCGCCGTAAGGCGAATCTAGGATAAATACCGGGAATTGTTCAGCGCTAAATCTTTTGGGATCCAGTGAATCAAACCATCCAACCACTTGTCGTTCCGGGATCGCAAGTCGCTCCAGGTCTGGAAGAACGAATTGGCTCCAGGCGCCGGCTGTCACAATGACTTGATCTGCCGTGTAGTGACCTCTGTCAGTATGAAGATTCCATCCGTCGCGATGAGGCACCAAGTTTTGGAGTGTCTCTCCTACTTTGAGCGCGGCGCCATGGCAAACCGCACTCGCAACCATTGCATCAATACACGCCTCAGGATTCAGGTATCCCGCCTCCTCATGAAAGACCGCAGCGTAATGTTCTGGAACCTCAACTCCAGGAAACCGACGATGAATCTCTGGACCAGTCATCCACTCATGGGCAAGGTTGTGCGTACGACAAGCTGCCAGCGCTCCCGAAACCACTCGCCCATCCATGGGCCCAATATCCAGCCCTCCCGTTTTAACGAACAGCCGCTGACCGGTTTCGACTTCGATGTCAGACCACAATTCGAACGCCCGCCGCAGCAGCGGAACATAATCAGGGTGCTCGTTATAGGCCAAGCGAATAATTCTCGAATGGCCGTGGCTTGATCCACGATCATGGCCAGGCTCGAATTGCTCGATCCCCAGCACCCTTTTACCTTTCAGTGCGAGTGCGCGAAGGGCAGCCGAGCCCATGCCGCCACATCCAATAACGATCGCGTCATAGTGCATCGAGAAGCCCCTCAACCAATAGCGATCCGGGCACGCTCATCGGCCTAAGGGTGCCGGTAGTGGGCCAGGCGCTAAAGCCGTTTCTTTTCCAGGCGCTGGCGACCGGGGGATCAATTGAGCGGCCACCAACGACAGAAAAGCGAAGGCGGCGCCTACATAAAAAACTAACGAGGGCGAAACCACCCATACCAGCCCCAGTGCAGCGGGAATGACGACTGCAGCTATATGGTTGATGGTAAACGAGACACCAGCGCTAGAAGCCAAATCCTTCGGGTCAGCGATTTTTTGGAAATAGGTACTGATCGCGATGGCCAAGGCAAAAAACATATGATCAATGACGTAGAGCGCGGCCGCCCAGAGCGGATCGCTTACCAACCCATAGGCAACGAATACGATAATCAAGCCGACATACTCCGCGCTGAGCGCTGCCCGTTCCCCTACAATGCCAATCAACCGCCCAATGCGCTCTGCAAATGCCCAATTGAATGCGTAGTTGATAAGAAACAATGTAGTTACCTGAGACGCGCTATAGCCAAATTTTTCGACCATCAAAAATGCAGCGAACACTACAAAAATCTGTCGCCTAGCCCCAGATAAAAAAGTTAAGACGTAATACAGCCAATAGCGCTTACGAAGGACAAGATGCTTATTTTGAGCGTGCTCGGACTTAAATTGTGGAAAGGCGACCCACATAAAGATCGCCAGTAGCAAACACGCGCTGCCCGCGAGCAGGAAATTCGTCTTAAATCCCCAGCCGAAAACCTCAAGGGATACCCATAGTGCGCCGTAAGCCACTAATGACGTGACCGAACCAATCGCCAAGAGTCGACCCAGGACCTGCGGCGCCTCCTCACGAGTGAGCCACTGTAAGCTGAGAGACTGCTTGATGGTTTCAAAATAATGAAACCCAATGCTCATCAGCACCGTTGTGAAATAGAGCCCGTATTCTGTAGGGAAGAATCCGGTTAGCGAGACCCCTGCCCCGAGGAGCACCAGTGCTACGAGCGCGAACGTTTGCTCCCGGATGATCAGCAGAACGAATATCGCCGTGAAGGCAAGAAACCCAGGCACCTCGCGCAGGCTTTGTAAGATACCAATCTCGATGCCTGTGAACGCCGCCCGTTCAACCACAAAATTATTCAGAAGGGCTGACCAAACATTGAAGGCAACGGGCATGGCAATGCTCATCAACACGAGCAGCGCTACTTTACTTTGCCGCATTTGCTGCCATCGATTGAGCATAGTTATTGCCTACGACTTATCGCTTACCACTTATCGCCTAAGTTCGATGACTAATGACTGCTCACGACGTTAAGTAAGCGATTTGGTGAGGAGTTCAGAGATGCAATCAGGACGCTGAGCCTTCTTTACCACTATTCTACGGGACCCGCGGTTTTGGACGGGCGGTTCCCTTGCAATCATGCGTGCTTCACGCGACTTGCTGTCTGGAGGTCCAACTCAGCGATCGCCATTTCGCGCATCTCCACTTTCCTGATTTTACCTGTCACCGTCATGGGGAATTCGGATACCACTTTCACGTAACGCGGGACTTTGAAGTGCGCGATTTTACCATCACAGTAGGCTTTCACCCAGGCGTGCAAATCAGCGGGTGTCTCTGGCAGTGATGCCGCGGCAACGGGCTTGATCCACGCCATCAGCTCTTCGCCGTACCTCTCATCAGGTACACCGATGACTTGAACATCCTCAATGTCAGGATGGGTATAAAGGAATTCCTCGATCTCCCGAGGATAAACATTTTCCCCGCCGCGAATGATCATGTCCTTGATGCGGCCGACAATGTTCACATAACCGTCTTCGGCCATCACGGCTAAATCGCCGGTGTGCATCCAGCCTTCATCATCGATCGCCTCGGCGGTTTTATTCGGATCGTTCCAGTACCCTGACATCACCGAGTAACCTCGAGTACAAAACTCGCCAGTTTCGCCGCGCTCGATCGTCACACCGGTCTCGGGGTCGGCAATCCTAATTTCAACATGTGGATGCGCTCTGCCTACCGTCTCCGTGCGATGCATTAAGGAATCATCGGGCAACGTCTGCGTTGATACGGGTGACGTTTCCGTCATGCCGTAGCAAATGGTGACGTCGCTCATGTGCATACGCTCAATGCACTGCTTCATCACCTCCACAGGGCAGGGTGAGCCCGCCATTACGCCTGTGCGCAGCGACGATAAGTCGTAGTCTTCAAAGTCCGCGAGCGCAAGCTCCCCAATAAACATGGTGGGCACCCCATAGAGTGAGTGGCAGCGTTCTTCTGCAACGGCTTTGAGTACCAGGTCAGGCTTAAAGGAATCGTTTGGAATAACCATTGTCAAACCGTGACTGGTGCAACCCAAATTTCCCATCACCATGCCAAAGCAATGGTAAAACGGGACAGGAATACACATCCGATCGCCAGGCTGTAGTGCCTGAAGGCCGGCAACGAAGTACCCGTTATTCAGAATATTCCGGTGGCTGAGCGTTGCCCCTTTCGGAAACCCGGTAGTACCGGAGGTATACTGAATATTAATCGGGTCGTCGGGAGTCAATGATGCTCGAATTTGTGCCGACTCCGCTAACAAAGCATCATCGCCAGCGAGCAACTCATCCCACTCACTCGTCCAAAAAAAGATGGTCCACTCGAGCGCGGGCACTTCATCCTGCACTTCAGCGACCATCGATTGGTAGTCTGATGACGCAAAGGATGGCGCTGCGATCAATGCTTTGCATCCACTTTGGTTAAGCGCATACGCGAGCTCATGGGTGCGGTAGGCAGGGTTGATATTCACTAAGATGACGCCGATTTCCGCAGTTGCGTACTGGACGATTACCCACTCCGCATAATTTGGGCTCCAGAGCCCTAATCGATCCCCTTTGCCTAGCCCTCTAGCCAAAAGACCTGTCGCGCATCGCCTTACTGCTTGATGGAACTCGTCGTAGGAGAGTCGAATACCCTGGTGGCAAGATACCAACGCTTCGACCTGGCCGTGCGCTCGCACCGTCGCCGCCAGATTGTCCGGAATCGTTTGATTTAAAAGCGGCTGATCGCCTCCTCCAGAGGCGTAAGCGGGTGATGACATACTGAGTGACCTTCTCGACCGTGCTACTTTCTCTTTTCCCCTAGATACATCCCATGCTCCGCCGTCACGAGCACTACCACTGATCCACGTGCATGACCGTTTCTACAGGCGGTCGATACGCCGGCTTGAACTGCGTACCTTTGGTGTAGGCGATCGGCATGAGCGCGATTTGCATTACATCTTCGTAGGGAATCTCAAGCAACTCCGCAATTTCTTTTTCAAACATGAGGTGGAGCGTTGTCCAGGCCGTGCCAATTCCGCGCGCTCTCGCCGCGAGCATGAAGTTCCAAGCCGCCGGAATGATAGAGCCCAGCGTCGCGGTCTGACTCAAGATATTCATGCCCGCCTCGTTATCGGTACGCCCGGCAATACATGGAATCATCAGCACAGGGGCATCGCCCATGTGATCCGCCAGGTAATCTGCCGACGATGCAGACCGAGTCTGACTTGAGGTTAAGCTCTGATCAGCGCTGTCTGCATGTAATTTATGGATGGCGACTGGCATCTCTTTGTAGAGGGTGAACGCTTGCTGGTAGTAAGCACCGATTTGCTTACGCTTGTCAGGATCGGTCACGAACATGAACTGCCAACCTTGTGCGTTAGAACCCGTTGGTGCTTGCACGGCAATCTCCATACACTCTTTGATAACGGACATAGGCACATCGCGATCAAAGTCCAAGCGCTTGCGGACAGCTCGAGTGGTCGACAGGAGTTCATCGTTGGTTAAGTTGAGTTGTTCGTGCGCCATGGTGCTCGCCCCTTGTTGGTTGCTTTGATTGTCGATGAGTCTTGGGCCGCAAGCCTAAAGACGCGCCCCCTACGGAACCATACCGTCTCTTATCGGCTGCGCCAATGCGTTTTTTGGACCGAATGAACGAAGAGTGAGTTGATCTACCGCATTGATTAGGGCAGCAGAGGTGTTCCCTTTAGGCCAAGCCCAAGTTCCATGTGTAAGGTCAATGCGTAAGGTCAATGCGTAAGGTCAATGCGTAGGATCAAAGCGTGTAGGACGCGCAGCTTGGCTCGTGCTACCGAATTAATATCCCGGCTGCACCTCAACGAGCGTTTTACCAAAATTGCTTCCGGTCAGCATCGATCGAAACGCGTGAGGGGCATCGGCAAGGCCTTTAACTCTATCCTCCTTATAGACCACCCGGCCGCTACGCACATGGTCACCCATCTCTTCAAGAAACTTAGCTTGATGGCTCACAACAAAGTCACCCACAAATAATGGATGGACTTCCAGCCCGTGGGATTCGCGGAGCGGCGCGGCCTTCTCGAACCATCTCGCACGGGATGCAGCGATGTCCTCTCCATAATGGGCGATCATGCCGCAGAGCGAGATTCGAGCGTTCGGATTCAAAAGACCACAGACTGCATCAAACACGGGCCCACCCACGTTTTCAAAATAGACGTCACAGCCATCCGGACACGCATTCGCGAGCTGCTCTCTAAATGATGGGTCCTTGTGCGAGATACACGCATCAAACCCTAACGTCTCTTGGCAATAAGCCACCTTCTCCTGGGTACCCGCTATACCAACGACTCGGGCCCCGTAGATGCGCGCCAGTTGACCCACTAGCTGACCCACGCCGCCAGATGCAGCAGACACCACAACGGTTTCCCCTTCCTGGGGCTGACATTGAACGATCAGCCCTGCATAGGCTGTTAGACCTAGCATGCCAAGTGCACCCAAGGCGTAGGAGTACGGTCCCTTATCCCCATCCAGCAGACGGGGCGTCATATAACCAAAATCGGTGATGCCCTCTCCCGTTAACCCAAACTGCTGCCAGCCCTGGGTATTAAAAATGATGTCTCCCTCACGAAAAGTCGTGTGCCGGCTCCTAATGACCCGCGATACGGTTCTTCCGTGACAAACCTCACCGGGCTGTTCGGTGCCATTCCGTCGCCGATTCCATTGATAGGGATCGAGCGATAGAAGCAAAGTCTCACCCGCTGCCTGGCCAGGCCCAGGCTCGGGAATGTCGCCTTCCGTCCACCTGAAATCTCCGTCCGTCGGCCAGCCCTCGGGAGGGGTTCTGGCGAGCTGCCAGGCGTGATTACGATTTGCTGTCATGTCGCTGCGTCTTTTCTTTCGCCTTTAAATTGCCATCGCATCAGCTTTGTTACTTTCAGCCTCGATCACGCCTCCTCAACAAATCCATTCAGTCGTTCTGAGGCTTTCAGGAAGTCTTCCATAAAATCGTAAACAACCTGTCTAGCGGATAGCGATTGCGTCATCATTCCAACGCCTTGGCCCACCCAATAAGTCGCCAATTGTCTGGCACCCTGATGACCGGTCTCAGCCAGCTTTGCTACCTTGGAAAGCGCAGGCTCGCTAACGAGCGATTGCAGCGGCATGGGTAATGGGTCTGGCGCGCCGTCGCTGGATTCCCACGCGTCGGTCCATGGCGACCGTATTTGGCGTGAATATTTGCCAGTTCTGCTTTTCGACCGAACGGTTTGATTCGAGCTGGCAGCGAGTAATTTCTCTTTGATAACAGGCGCAGTCTCCGCTTCCTGGGTCGTTAACCACACCGAACCGCACCACGCCCCATGCGCGCCCATCGCCATTGCCGCCGCCATTTGGCGACCCGTGACAATACCGCCGGCAGCAAGAATTGACACCCCATCGAATTCGGCCACGGCTTCGGCAACCTCGGGCACCAGGACCATCGTTGAGACCTCACCGCAGTGACCGCCTGCTTCAGTACCTGAAACAATCAATATATCTACACCCGCCTCGGCCTGCTTCACGGCATGCTGCTTTGAACCAACCAATGCGCCGACAGGTACACCCTTCGCTTTGCCCAGTTCGAGCATATAGGCCGGCGGCACGCCGAGGGCATTGACGATCATGGATATTGGATGCGCGAACGCGATATCGAGAATATTCGCTGCCCGACCCTCACCTAGGAATCCGCCTGATCCTCTACTTTTCTCCTCGTACAACCCACCCGTGTCGATGTCATGCTGGGCCAATATGGAAGCAGCAAAGGCCTTGTGCTCGCCTGGAACGAGACCACCCAAATCGTCTCGGGACATGGACTCGTCTTTATTGGCCATGGAGTTTGGAACAATCAAGTCAACGCCATAAGGCTTGCCATCGATATGCTCGTCAATCCAATTCAGCTCTATCTCGAGTTGCTCCGGGGTGTAGCCCGCCGCTCCAAGGACGCCCATTCCTCCCGCCTTTGACACAGCGCACACCACATCACGGCAGTGAGTAAATGCAATGAGTGGGAATTCGATTCCCAATTGCTCGCAAATCGGTGACTTCATATCACTAACCTCTCTTAAACAGTTTTATTCATCAGCGCGTCGTGCCTTCATTAGTAGTCTGCTAATGCCTGCCTCTCGCGCCTGTCTTCAGTGTCTTCCTTTACAACCTTCCCTTGATACCCTCTTTTGATACTTCCCTTTGGTGCCTGGCACCCTCGTCCAGAAGGCGCCTAAGCATCAACTGCCTCTGGCCTGATTCACTCAGTTTTTTGACGATCGCAGTCAACACCCTAATCGCTCGGCAATGGACCGGTTAATGAGGCACGCTGCGATAACTCAATCCAGTTGCCGTCGGGATCTTTGATAAACGAAATTCTTGCCGTTTCGCCGAGCGTTGTGGGCGACATCGCTTCAACCGCGCCGCCTCGAACAGCAGCTTCGTGTTCTATGTCGACATCCCAGACCTGTACTGTGATGTAACGAAATCCGGGCGCTTTGAGGACTGATTCTGCGTTACCCGCAGGTCCGTCTGAATCGCGCTTTTGAGATAGGTAAAAACTGGTCTCACCCCACTTAAGGTGCCGACTCGATATTTCCTGACAGCCCAATACCCGGCGCATGAACATCGCATGAAGCGCCGGATCCGCCACCGCCATCTCCACCGCTATCTGATCGATACCTTCAAACCCGGGCTGAACGAGGGTTGCTCGATTTCCCTCTGGATCCGTCATCGTCACGGGCTCGTCAACGGTTTCGTCAGCGACCACGATACCGTCGTAGCCACTGGCAGCCGCGTCCAGCAGTCCGTCCCGCTGATGATTAATCTTCAAAATTGAGCCAGAGAGATCGTGCCGCCACTGCTGCGCCCCACCGCCTAATTTCAGCAAGCTCTCGAAGGCGAGCCCAACTTCTTGCTGCCAAAACGCGGTTACCGCCTCTCGATCGCGGCAATACAACCCGACATCAATATACGGTTTGGCTAAATTCATAGGCCCTAATCACTGCGCGTTAACGAGCTTTGAGCATAGCAGCCTCGCTGGCCTTAGCAATCATCCCCTGGGTAACGACTCCAACCCAAGCAGGTTGATGCACCCACCGAGCAGCAATCCTTCTCCAGCTTCGGGTTCGGCGCACCAGCGCCGCGGTCAAACCTACTATCGAAAGCGCTGTCCAAAAAAAGCAACGCCTTTGACTCGCTCACTGAGCGGCTCGTGGCCGCCATGCTCACCCTCCTTTCGACCATAGGATTTGCCCATGATTTACCCTATGCTCGTTCGCAAAAATGACACGCCCCCTCATGGCATCAGACGCCCCTGCAACCCAAAAGTCCATCCCACAAGTCATCTTGGGCAATGGCAATCGCCGCTTTTCCGGCGTGACTTCTACGCTGCTCCAGGTCCTGCCTCACCAAACGGAATCCATGGAGATCGCAGTGCTCGGCAGCGCGCATATGCCGAGTTCGGTCCGGACGCTCACCTTTCTCAGCGCGCTTCGTCTTCTGCGCCGCGCCGCTATGGACCGAAAGCCAGTGGTGTTTCATGCTCGGCGGAATATCGAGATGGTCCAGGCGCTCCTTCTCAGATGCTTGGGCGCCAGCACCCTCAAAATCGCGTTCACCTCAACCGCTCAGCGATATCACAGCAGGTTCACTCGATACCTGATGCGCCAAATGGATTCGGTGATATCGACCTGCTCGGCAGCTGCAAGCTATCTCGAGCCTCCTCCTGATCAACTGATTCCCCACGGCATTGATACAGCGCGGTTCCACCCGAGACCTAAAGGAGAACCGCTACGTCGCGAAGTACTAGCTACGGCCCATCAAATCGGTATTTTTGGTCGGGTGCGGCATCAAAAGGGCATTGATGTCCTCATTGAGGCGGCGATTCCAATACTCCTCGAGCGACCCGACTGGGGCATTCTGGTGGTGGGCGAAATCAAACCCGAAGATGCGAGCTACGTTGACGAATTGAACCGCCGCATCTATGAGGCGGGACTTAACAAACGAATCAACTTCGCAGGATTACAGGCTTTTTCAACGCTGCCGGGATTCTTTCGATATTCGGATGTTGTTGCAGCCCTCTCTCGGAACGAGGGCTATGGGTTAACCGTTCTCGAGGCCATGAGTTCGGGTTGCGCTGTCATCGCATCAACTGCGGGCGCGTGGCCAGATATCATCACGCACGGAGAGAATGGTCTCTTGGTACCCATCGCCGATGTGGAGGCCACACGAGCCAGCCTTATCCATTTAGTTGACCATGAGGAAGCGAGGATCGCCATGGGAAGTGAAGCTCGATCGCAGGTGCTTGCGCAATATCGAGTGGAAGATGAGGCACGGGCTTTATGTCAGTGGTACCAGGCGCTTATTCAGGAAGCGAAATAGTAGTCAGCCGGCTACATCGCCGCCTGCTGCTTGATTCCGCGCGGCGTTTCAATAACTTTCTCTAACCGCACGGTGTTCCGTATGTCATGGTTGAGCGCCCATCCCTCTTTGGACGCGTAGCCCCGCGGATGATCGAGATGGACAGTAATCGCGCTATAACGAATTTGTTTCGGGCGGATGCCTAAATTGACCAACCGTTCGCCAAATTCGCGGTCGAGTCCTCCGTATTGCAATCGCTCGTCGAACCCGTTGACCGATATCGCGTCGGATTTCCAGCCTGAGGCATTGTGTCCATTCCAAGTGCTTTTGGTTGGAGTGAATCGATTAAACCAATGCTCAGCCCACGGCTGCACCGTCAACTTCATAAAATTGGTTTTTCGCGGCATTCCCTGGCCCAATAGCCACGCTTTGGAAAAGCAGCGTCCAGACTCAACATCATCTTTTGTGATTGACTGACTAATGCTCATCGGCAGCTTGAAATAGCCTCCGCTCAAGAAACTCCCAGGCTCAGCATTGGCTCGATGAACCGAAACAAAGTCTTTTCTGGGTATGCAATCGCCGTCTGTGAGAATCAGGTAATCACCCCTCGCAGCTACGATCGCTTTATTGAGAATGCGGCACTTTTGAAACCCGTCATCTTCTTGCCAAATGTGTTGAATAGGACGATCCGTTGCCCTCGCAAACCGCTCAATTAACTGGCGTGTATCTTCCCGAGACCCATCATCGGCGATGACGATTTCAAAGTTGTGATCCGTCTGGGCGTCAAACCCCCACAGCACCTTCTCGAGCCACAGGGGTGAGTTATAGGTAGTGAAAATAACGCTAATCAGCAAGGTCGTGATCTCTCTTTCCGCTGTGGTTATTATGCCCTATTCACTAAGCGCATTCTGCGCTAGAGCCTGTGTGCTGTGATTGGGGAATACAGCGGCTGTGTCTAACATCGAGCAGCAACATATTGGGGTGTCATGAGCAAATTGCGCGTGGGGATGGTGGTCGATCCATGGGACTTACCCTTTAACGGGACCGTAGTCTCTGCTCGGCGTTTCGTTGAAGCGTTGTCGGACGACATCAGCTTTTCGATCTTTATGACCCCTTCTCGAGATGCGCCACTCCCAGCTCAGGCAGTCCTCTTCGATAAGCTCTCGATTCCTGGTGTGAATCATATTATTGATCGCATGCAAGCACCGGTCGCCAAACCCAATCGAACCACCCTCGATGAGGCCATGGCTTCCCTTGATGTGCTCCACGTTCAATACCCCTTCTTCCTCGCTTATGGCGCGATTCGTGCGGCTAGACGAGCCGGTGTGCCAGTGATTAGCTCGTTCCATGTGCAACCGGAAAACATCCTAAAGAATTTGAAACTGAACTTTGCGCCCCTTGTGCCGGTTCTATACAAACTCTTTGTGAAGGCTTTCTACAACGCAGCGGACCATGTCGTTGTCCCATCACAGTTTGCTGCCGACCTTCTCGCCAGCCACGGGACCGAGCGGCCAATTACCGTCATCTCTAACGGAATCACATCGCGATTTCTGAAAGGCCAACCCATCGACAACCCTGTGGATGGTGCGCCCTTCTTCTTGCTCTCTGTCGGCCGCCTTGCCGCAGAAAAGCAGCACGATCTCATTATTGACGCCATCGCAAAATCCAAGCATCGAAGCCACTGTCATCTGCGCTTGGTGGGCTCTGGGCCAGAAAAACAACGCCTCGAGCGCCTTGCTAAAACAAAGGGGGTACAGGCTGACATTGGTCCTTGCTCAGACGATGAGCTCCTTGCGATCTATGAGCGCTGCGACTTGTTTATACAAGCCAGCACCGTCGAGCTTGAGGGGATGAGTGCACTGGAAGCCATGGCCATGGCTTGCCCCGTGTTGCTAAATCATTCCAATACCAGTGCGTTACATGAGCTGCCAGCACTACCTGACGCTTTTTTCTCAGACAAGGACTCAAGTGAGCTCACCCATCGCGTGGACCATTTTTTGGATTCAGCCTCCGAACGCAGCCGCCACAGCGCTCACAACAGCGCGGCCGCCTTGGGTCGAGCACATGAGCGCTCTGCCAAACAACTACTCGACCTCTATCATCGGGTTGCCAAAGCACCCATGACCTATCCACCGGTACAGGCAGGCTGATCCTTGATCACCGAATCACTATCGGCGCTCTGGTGGCGTTGGGTTTCTAGCCGAGGATCAATGATCATTGGCGTCACCATAGTGAGCTCACTCCTTGCACTCGCCATCTTTTTAAAGTGGGGCTCGCTCAACTCGGACTTGGGCCAACTCATTCGTCCGAGCGATCAACTCAAATGGTATCAAGCCAACGAGGCCTTCAAGCGTGACTTCCCGCAGTTACAGCAAACCGCGATCGTGGTCCTCCGGGGTTCGGATGCGGCCGAAGTCTCTCGAGCAACCCAAGCCATGCACGACAGACTCAAGACCGAGGCTGGTTTTGCTTCTGTCTTCGCTCCCACGATCGATCCTTACATCGAGCGACATCGACTTCACTTTTTGTCAAAAGACCAATTAGCGGCCTGGCAAAAGGGCGCAGACTACACCTATGGCGCTGTATTGCGACTGGCCGATGAAACCAGCCTCGAGAACTTCGCGTTTACACTCACCGATTTCGTATCCGCCAACCCAGGCCAACCACTACCCGTTGCCCTCGATACCTTGCTGGAGGTGCTAGAAGGCGCGCCAGATGCCTACTTTTCGACCTTCTACCCTTTAGTTGACCCGAACCAGGCCGAGTATCTCGAGTTTATTGTGGTGCAGGGGACACAAAATCTGGATCAACCGCTTCCGAATGCACAGATCGTTGCGCAACTTGAGACTGTATCAACCCTCATCACACATGCATTTAACGTCGACGTCGCATTGACGGGGGAAGTGGCGCTAGCCAACGAGGAAATCGGTGCAGCACTCACGGGAATCGAAATCGCTGGGGCCCTGTCCGTGGTCATCATTGCCTTGATCTTGGGCGTTGGCCTGCGCTCTTATCGGGTTATTGGGGTCATTTTTGCCAAGTTGCTACTAGGCTCCTGCCTCACGCTAGGCGCCGCCACGATTCTCGTCGGCTCCTTCAACACGCTGTCGATGCTCTTTGTCGTGATGTTCTTTGGCCTTGGGATCGACTTCTCACTCCATTTCATTCTCCGTGCGATGGCCGAAGGTTCCGTCGGCGAGCAAGGCCTCAAATCAACATTTAAAGATACAGCGCCCGCCCTTGGACTATGCACGCTTACGTCAGCCATCGCTTTTCTCGCGTTTGTTCCAACCGATTATCTAGGGCTAGGGGAACTGGGTTTGATTTCCGCGGCCGGGATGCTCATCGCTCTATTCCTGACGCTATTGTTCGTGCCGGCCGCTTATCTCAAATGGCATACCCATTCTGCTAGCACACGCACAAGCCTCTCAGTGACGCGCAAAGTGCGATTGACTCCGCGAGGAGCTCGTCTGCTTGGTTGCCTTTTTCTTGTTGGGTCGCCCCTAGCACTCGCGATCGCGCTCGACACTCAGTTCAATTACAACGTACTCAGCATGCGAGATCCTGACTCCCCGGCGATGCGAGCATTAGTTGATCTTCAGGAATCTGGATACGATACCGACTACAGCATCCAACTCACCGCTTCTGATGAACAAGCAGCGAGGGCCTTGAAAGCTCGCCTAGAGACACTTCCGTCAGTGAAGGCTGTCAACCTGCCGCTCGATTTTGCGCCAGCTCATGACGTCTACAGGGAGCGCATCCTTGAAGAACTCGCTCAAAAATACAAAGAGATTGAACCAATCAGCCCTGAGGCCAGTAACGAGCATGCGCTAGCTGAAAGCCACAGCATGATTAGCGACTACATTGATTTCGCCAGAAGCCGCCTGACTGAGACCGAGGCTGAACCCCTTGACCGTCTGGCCATTTCCCTCCCTAAGTACCTTAAGGATCCCTCGCTGAAAGCAGAGACCGAACAAGCGTGGCAAGCCGCCTTCACCCAAAGCCAAGCAGAATTGAACCAAATGCTAACCGCACCTGCCCCCACACTGGCATCATTACCGGACCGATTTAGATCAAGGCTCATTACGGCGGCTGGCGAGCATCTGGTCACTGTTCAACCAACCCATGCACTGACGAGCCGGGATCAGACCGACCAATTTGTCGCCGACGTCCTTTCGGTTGATTCAATGGCTGCTGGGCGGACAATGGTCGAATGGGGGATTGGTGAGGTGGTTGTAACGGCCTTTTTTCAGGCCATCTTGACCACGCTTCTTGCCGTGATTGCCTTGCTCATACTCTACTTCAAGCGCCTCACTCCGGTAGTTTTGGTGCTTCTCCCCATCGGCTTAACGATTCTTTACACCCTGGCGATTGCCGAGTGGCTGGGGCTAACCTTAAACATGGCTAATATCCTCGTGGTGCCACTCATCATAGGCTTAGGCGTCGATACGGGCATTCACATCATTCACCGATACGAGCAATCTGGGCCGCACTATGCTGTGGACGCCACCCATAAAGCGGTCATTCTTAGTGGACTGACCACCTGTGGCACCTTTTTCTCTCTTTCTTTTAGCCCGCACGGTGGAGCAGCCTCGATTGGGCTGCTCCTGACCATCGCCATTGGTTCACTTCTCGCAATCAGCTTGACGGTGTTACCCTTGCTCGGCCGACGTTTTCGCCATTCACACACGAGAGGAGCGAAGTTCGCCTGATGTCGCCTGCATTGAACCATGGGCTAGCTGCCATTCTCCTGATCGGGCTGATTGCGTTTGCCCCTCCTGCAATTGCATTGATCGTTGGGGCCGGATATGCCTTGGTGCTTGGCAGTGAAGGTCTTACATTCAATGTGAGCGCTACATCCAAGTGGTGCCTGCAAACCGCTATTGTGTTGCTCGGTTTTAACATCGCGATTGCCGAGGTCGCGAAGACAGGTTCACTCTATTTCGCAGTAGGCGCAGCGTACATCGGTATTGCGGCCCTGCTCGGCGTTACGCTGGCAAAACTATTCTTCATTAGCGGCACGGACCGCACCCTCATCACCAGTGGAACCGCCATTTGTGGTGGCACCGCTATTGGTTCGGTGGCGCCACTCATCGGCGCTAAAGCGGAGGAAACTGCCTGCGCGCTCGGCATTGTCTTCTTGCTGAACCTTGTGGCGCTCATTACTTTTCCTTGGCTCGGAGAGCAGATCGGGCTCAGTCAATCACAATTTGGGGTTTGGGCAGCACTCGCCATCCACGACACCTCTTCAGTGGTGGGTGCGGCGCAAACTTACGGAGTCGAGTCCGCACAAACGGCCACCGTGGTTAAATTATCCCGGACGCTCTGGCTAATTCCGCTCGTGCTTTGGATCGGCCTTCGCTCCTCAAACCAGGGCCGAGTGCAAGTCCCTTATTTTGTGTTGTTCTTCATCGGTGCGTCGATTTTGGGTTCGGCCGGCGAGTGGCCTCGGCTTGTTCATTCGGCCCTTGACCAAACGAGTGACGCACTACTGATTGCCGCGCTATTTCTGATTGGCATCCAGATTGACCGTAACGCGCTTCGAGCAATGAGCGGTCGTGTGATCGGCTATGCGACATCGCTATGGTTAATCCTTATCCCTACGGCATTGGTGATCGCGATGCTGATCGAGCAGTAGATGGTTTGAGCGACTGCTTTTTAAAACCATTGTAGGTAGACCACCAGCATCTTCTTTGGGCAAGTAATGACAATCGTCGGCTCATCGCTAAGCGCGCATCAAACAGCCCGGGGTGCAGAAGGCCACAGTTGTAGGACCTGTCGGGGCAAAATCAACTGTTGAATCAGGCAGTCATCTCGACAAGCTCAAAAATAGATTTGGGGGAGCGGTGACGCTCACGCTTTGCTGTGCGACTATCGGCTCTCTGGAGGGGGACCTATGAAAATTTCTACCAGTATCACTGGCATTGAGTACCAACACCTGGTTGACCATCTCAAGACACTCGAGGCAGCAGGGTTTTCGAGCGTCTCCACCCAAGAGAATCGGCTCAATCCTTTTCTCCCGCTATCTATCGCGGCAGCCGGTTCTCAGGTCCTTGAATTGAAAACCTCCGTTGCTATTGCGTTTGCCCGAAGCCCGATGGTGACTGCGCAGATTGCCTGGGAATTGGCGCGCGCCTCCGAGGGTCGATTTGTTTTAGGCCTAGGGAGCCAGGTCAGAAGTCACATCGAGCGCCGTTTCTCTCAGCCTTGGTCCGCCCCGGCGAGTCGTATGCGCGAAGTCATTCAGGCCATCAGAGCCATTTGGCATAGCTGGAGTACTGGAGATCGACTTGATTTCTCAAGCGAACACTTCAGTTTTAATCTCATGACGCCAAATTTCACGCCTCCCCAATTACAGGGCAACCCGCCCCCTATTCATATCGCGGCTGTAGGACCCGCCATGTTGCGTTTAGCGGCGAGGGAGTGTGATGGGGTAATGCTTCACTCGTTTTGTAGTCGCCACTATCTCACCGAAACCATCCTTCCTCTGATTGAGGAGACGCTTCAAGAGGCTGGGAAGCACCGGAGTGACTTCGAAATATCGGGTGGAGGGTTTGTTGTCACGGGCAGCGACGAGGAAGAGATCAGCAAGCAGTTCGAATGGGTTCGCTCTCGAATCGCATTTTACGGGTCAACCCCAGCCTATTGGCCAGTGCTCGAAGCATCGGGTCAAACCGGTCTTGGCCAAGAACTCCTGGCTCTCTCCAAGACCCAATCATGGGACGAGATGACACGATTGATCGACGATGACCTTGTGAATGAATTTGCCGCGGTGGGCAACCACAACTCAATCGCAGAGGCTGTAGCTGACTACTTCGGAGGCTTGACCGACTCCATTGCCATCGACCCCAATACCTCGGTCGACGCACTCTCGGCAATTAGACACATTCCAACCGGTGCCGACCAATGAACATCACAGTGTTAGGCGCCGGTAGCTGGGGAACCACACTGGCGCACCTCATTTCTAGGAAACATAGCGTCTCCCTGTGGGCGCGGTCAGCTGCTTCGGTGAGCGAGATCAATGACCACAAAACGCTCACCCGTTACCTTGATGACGCAAGCCTTCATCCTGATCTAACAGCTCACCATGAGCTAGAGGCTTCACTGAGCGGCGCCGAGGTTATTATCGTGGCCATTCCCTCACAGAGCTTCAGGCAGGTTCTGGCTGAGGCATCACGGTTTGTGACCGCTGGAACGCCAATGATCAGCGTCAGTAAGGGGTTGGAACTCACGAGCCGGCGCAGAATGACTGAGATCATAGGCGATGAGTGCGAAGGCGCAGTGGCGGGGGTTTTGACTGGCCCTAATCTCGCGAAAGAGATCATGGCAGGCTTTGCAGCAGCGAGCGTTTTAGCCTTCGATGATGATGATGTGACCGCTGACATTCAGGAGGCCTTACACACCCCTCTTTTCCGAATTTATCGAAACACTGATGTGGTCGGTTGCGAGTTATGCGGAGTGCTTAAGAACGTCATCGCGATTGCAACCGGCATGAGCGATGGTTTGGGCGCGGGTGATAACACCCGATCCGCCATTATCACCCGGGGCCTCGCTGAAATCTCACGCCTTGGGGTAGCGCTCGGGGCCGCACCGGAGACTTTTGCGGGTCTCGCGGGCATGGGCGATCTTGTTGCGACTTGCACCAGTGCCAAATCCAGAAACCGGACGGTTGGTTATCGACTGGGCCAGGGTGAGCGAATCGATGACATCCTGGCCTCAATGTTCATGGTGGCCGAGGGCGTGAAAAGTGTTGACGCGGTGCTCCACCTTGCTGATCAAATGAGCATCGATGTCCCTATCTGCGCTGAAGTCGGAAGAGTGGTTCAGGGGAAGAGTGATGCTCGAAGAGCGTTCCGAGAGATGCTGCGAGCAGGCGTGGGTGCTGAGGCTGACCCGTTCTAGTTCTGACCCCGCTTACTACGGTGACTATTTTTTAGCGCATTGCTTAATGCATTTCTTAGCGCTGATCCGGTTGATGTCGCTTGAGTCCAAAACGCCCAAGCGCACGCTTCCAGTCAGGCCCATACCAACACGCTGGTTGCCGTTAGGCTGAGGCAGGCGCCATTCTGAAGTGCCCGACAAACCAATGCTCTCCCCCTCGATAAGCGAAAAGCTCCTGGCACGCCATGACAAACATTCGCCATCGCTGCCATTGGCGTGCTGGAGTGTCTGGGTGCCCGCTTTTGGCAAGCGCGCCCAGCATCTGTCTCTTGTTTTGATCTAAGTTCCTGAGCCAATGCTCACACGTCTTCGCATAGTGCTGCCCGTTAACGGGCCAGGCTTCCTCCAGCGACAAATGCCCCTGAAAATGTTCGGGCAAGTCAAAACTGGGCATCAAGCCCCCAGTAAAAAAATTCCGCGCCATCCAATCCCCATCCCCTTGATCTTCAAAAAAGTAGGGTTGATCCAAGTGGCAGAAGATATGAAAGAACAGTTTTCCATTGGGGTTAAGCCAGCTGGAAATCCGCTCGAAAAGCGCCTCGTAGTTCCGCATATGTTCGAACATCTCCACCGACACCACACGGTCAAACTGTTGATCGATGGAAAATTCACGCATATCAGCGGTGATCACCGTCACATTCTCGCACCCGAGTTGGGCCGCTTTTTGCTCGATGAACGCTTTCTGACTCGAGGAGTTACTCACGGCAACGATCTGGCTGTTTGGAAACTGCTCCGCCATTGCGAGCGTTAGAGAGCCCCACCCGCAACCCAGCTCCAAGATCGAATGTCCGTCCGTGAGTTCGGCGCGCTCCATCGTCATGTGCAACATGTCGATTTCAGCTGACTCAAGATTAGATTCGGGTGAGGTATAAAACGCCGAACTATATTTGAGTTTTGGGCCCAGCATAGCAACGAAAAAGTCGGCCGGAACTTCATAGTGCTGCTCGTTTGCTTCACCCGTCGCAATCGCAAGCGGCACTGCACGCATCGCGTCCGCAAAGGCAAGTTTCCCGGCCTCTGTTGAGTTATACCGATCTTGACGCAACCGCTGCCGAAGGAGTCTACGAATCGCAATTCGAATTAATGCGTCGGGAATCAATCCCCGCTCGGCCCAATCGATAAGTTGAGACAACATCTGCGCTACCCCTCCCGAAACTGAGATTTATGAAATTGGAGGTGAACAAGACCAGTCGCTCGTTCCCTGAACCCAGCCTCGCAATAAGCGAGATAGAAATCCCACATATTCAAAAACGCTTCAGACAGCCCCATCTCGCTCAGCTGTTTGCGCTGCAGCGTGAACTGGTCAGCCCAAGCTCGCATCGTCTCTGCGTAATGCCGGGTGAGATCATCCAAACCATACAGTCTGAGACCTTGTTCTTCAGCGGACCCAATGCGGACTAACTCAGCCGCGCTAGCAAGCGCACCCCCTGGGAAGATGTATTTCTGGATAAAATCAACGGACTTGCTGGCCGCTTTGAACCGAGACTCAGCGATAGTGATGGCTTGTATGAGTAGGCTTCCCGAAGGCCTTAATAATCGCGAACATGTTTGAAAAAACAAGGGAAGATAGGCCAAGCCCACGGCCTCGATCATCTCAATCGACACCAATTTGTCGTACTGCCCCTTGAGCTGTCGATAGTCATCCTTTAGGAGCGTGATACGACCTTTCAGACCCCGCCTAGTAATTTCCTCATCTGCATACGCAAACTGCTCCTCACTAATCGTGGTTGTCGTGACATGACAGCCGTAGTGTTCGGCCGCATACATGGCAAATCCTCCCCACCCGGTGCCAATCTCGATCACTTCATCGGAGGGCTTGAGGTCGAGCTTCCTGCAGATGGCATCGAACTTATTAATCGACGCCTGTTCCATGGAGTCTTCGGGGTTTACAAAGACGCCACCCGAATAACTCATAGTCGGATCCAAGAACAACGAGAAGAAGTCGTTACCAAGATCATAATGAGCAGCGATATTCTTTTTACTCTGGGCAATTGTGTCGCGATTCAAAAAGTGATGCAGCCTTCGCAGCGGCTTTTGCAGAAGGTTCCACCCTCCATCTAAGGCTTCGAGCACAGAACGATTGGCGAGAAACAATCTCAATACGCCAACCAAATCGTCGGTCTCCCAATCACCGGCCATGTATGCCTCAGCAGCGCCGATGGGCCCACCGAGAACCATTTGACGATAGGCCCGGGACTGTTTTATGCGAACCACTAAAGGGTTTTCCGATTGATCCCCTGCATCCAGTATGACCTGAGCATCTTGCACGATCTGTAAGCGCCCTATCGCGATTCCTGCAAGGCGCTTCACGAGTTGATTCCTGAAAATATCGCGCTCGACGCCCCCAGGCCTGACTGGAACACGAGGCAACATGATGCTTGATGGTTTCATAGCGTCTTCCTCACACGCTCGTCGATCGATTCATTCACTGTCTGAACATCCTTTAGTTCCCACTTTCATCACTCCGAGACATTGCCAGTCGCGTGACCTCATCCTCGAAGTGTTTCAATCCTGTATTTCCCGCGCGAGAAGCAACCCAACTGATCTTCCGGTGAACGCTATCGCCTCTTTCCTGTCACCCTCTAAAAAAACGCCGGCCTGGGTGCCAATCGCGATTCATTCCTGGATACACTTCTCTACTTGTCCCAGTCGCTCTCTACCTCTGTCTATCTCTTGCTAACTTTGTCTATCTCTAGCTATCTGTCTCTGTTCAGCTCTGTTTCGCTCTGTTTCTGTAGACAGTTACCGACCTAACTCAAGCCATCCGTCTCTCTGGTCACACGTTTCTAGCTTCCTTTATTCATCGCTCTCAGTTTCAAATACCACCATCTTCGTTCCAATCTAGCCCTCTGATCTAGCGCACCATCGCCTAGGCGCCCAGTCGCTGCGGTCCCGTCACCGACTAGCACGACGAACCATCGGCTAACGAGCCATGGGTGGCGCGCTCGCACCGCCAGGGTGTCGAAAAAAAGGCACCCTTTTTATCCAAAGCAAAAACGCTTGCCAGTAAATTCGGCGCATCACGGACAGCGTGACCCACGGGAAGCTAAGGATGAATCGTCGAAACTCAGATGGACCAAAACCTTCTCGGATGAAATGAAATCCAGATGTAAAAACTTGCGCCTCATCATTAGAAACGCGAATGGTCAGTGCTGCGACATCACTTGGTTCTGGGGCATCAAAACGATAAGTCAACGCCATTGGCAAAAAGGGCGAGACATGGAACGCCTTGTCAACCGGATCCGTGAAAGGTGGCCTTAAGACATAGACATGACGCTCACCCCAAGGTGTGTTGTGCACTTCGATAACCAGATGAGACAGCGCACCTTCCTTGTTTTGGCAATAAAAAACCGCGATTGGATTCATCAACACGCCAAGCATGCGCCACATCGCAAGTAGATAAATCTGCCCTTCAAACGCATCGCCGGTCTTTTCTTTGATCTGATGCGTCACCTCATCTCGGAGGGTTCTAGGCGAAGGCAAGTAGTCCTGCCGAAAAAAAGCAATCCAATTAAATCGCTCGAGCGATACCGCGCGAGATTGGGTACTCACCGCACCGAGTTCATCAATGTCAACCAGCAGCATTCCGTGCTTGTATCGAAATTCATGCTCCACCGGAGAGAAACGCTTGTGGAATACCGTTCCTGTCATGATGCCCGTTTTCATGCGGCCAAGGCCCTGTCTTTCAACGCCCCAACAACCCGTTCAGCGCTCCAAACCCCATCCTCGTGAAAACCATAACGCCAGTAAGCTCCACAGTAATGGGTTCTTCCTCGGCCTGAAATGTCACTCCATCGCCGCTGAGCGGCAACAAACGCTGCATCAAATACCGGGTGGTGATAGGTGACGGATGTCAAAACCTTGGCTGGCGCAATTTCATCATCGGCGTTGAGCGTGACCAAAATCGGTGTCTCGGTTTCCAGCCCTTCGAGTAAGTTCATCCAATAGGTGAGCTGAGGTCGATCACTTCGGAGGCCGCCATGATAGTTCCAGCTGGCCCATGCTCTCTTTTCACGCGGCATCAACCTCGCATCCGTGTGCATTACTACCCGGTTGCTTCCATACGGCATCAGCGACAGCGTTGCACGTTCGTCATCTGAGGGGTCGGAAAGCAACGCTAGCGCCTCATTGCTGTGACAAGCGAAAATCACTTCGTCAAACGTTTCACGCACTCCGTTAAAGGAAACTTCAACGTGATCAGCGGTTCTTTTCACCGATTCCACTGTTACCCCACTTCGAGCGTCTGCGAGGGAAGACAGAACACGCGTAACGTAACTACTTGACCCACCCTTAACCACGAACCAAGTGGGACGATTTTTTAAGTCCAACAAACCGTGATGTAAGAAAAATTGGGTGAGCATGCCCACGGGAAAGTCATTGATATCCTCATCTCCCGTTGACCAAATGGCGGCCGCCATTGGCAAGAGATAGTCAGATTGAAAGGCTCTACCGAGCCCAGCCGATTGAAAGAACTCACTAAGTGGTCGCGCGTCAGCCGGGTCTACGCGTTTAGCGATCCGGTTAAATTTCAGGATGTCCTTAACCATCCATAGAAATGAAGGATTGACGAGATTACGGCGCTGCGCGAACAGTGTATTTAAGTTGTGTCCGTTGTATTCCAGACGATCACGGCGCAGGCTGAAACTCATTTCAGTTTTCTGATAGTCGCATCCCAGCTCGCTTAAGAGCGACATAAATCTAGGATAAGTTCGATCGTTGAACACAATAAATCCCGTGTCCACCGGGAAGTGCTCGTCACCCAAGACCACATCATGGGTTTGTGTGTGCCCTCCGAAATACTCATTTTTCTCAAACAAGGTCACTTCAAAGTAGGGGGTGAGCTGATGTGCACAGGTCAGTCCAGAAATGCCAGAGCCAATAATGGCGATACGCTTCGACGGACTACTCATAACCCGCCTCCGGGCGAGAGATGAGGCTTCTCTCACGTTCAGGCCTCACCGTGTCATACCAGTCAATAGCAACGCCATGGCGCAATCTGGTAAAGCCGCTCACGACTGGATCCGGTACCCACGAAGTGTGTCCATGTGGCGCTTTACTTTTGGATGCGCCTATAATTCGCCCATGGATTACATCACTTGCGATCAACTCAAACGCGTTACGAAACGCAGTTCTTTTGAAGCCAGCAAACTGATCGTCACCGATTGGGTAATCATCACCGGCACGTTTTTGGTGGCTGCTTATTGGCCGAATCTGCTCACCTGGGTGATCGCAGTGTTTATTTTGGGTGCGCGTCAGCTTGGTCTTGGGGTCATTGTCCATGAAACCGGACACGGCACCTTTTTCCCTTCGAAGTCGCTGAACGAATTTGCTGGCAGATGGTTGTCCGGGTACTGGGTGTTTTCCAATAAGTCCGGGTACATGCGTGTTCATCGAAAGCACCATGAGTTAGCAGGCACGGATGCCGACCCTGACCTTGGAAACTACATCCACTACCCCGTTAGTCAGCGAAGTTTCATGCGCAAAATTTGGCGGGATCTGTCCGGTCAAACTGGCTGGCGAAGAATGAAATCGATAGGGCGATCGCTCAAGCGATACCGAAGCCTTGACGCTGAGGCTCAGGCCACTATCAGGGGCGGTGTCATTCTTAACGGGGGCCTCTTGGTTGTGGTCACTTTGGCAGGGCACCCTGAGCTGTTTTTGCTCTGGGTCATCGCTTTTATGACCACCCACATGTTGAGCACTCGCCTTCGTCAAATGGCGGAGCACGCGGCCGTGCCCGATCGTCTGAGTAGTGATGCTCGATTGAACACAAGGACGTTGTATACCAGGTGGTGGGAACGACTTTTCATTGCACCCCATCAGATTGCCTACCATATGGAGCATCATTTGCTGCAGTCGGTGCCCATTTATCGCTTGCCGCTTTTCCATCAGATGCTGCTTGAAAACGGGTATCACAAAGGGGTGGTCTTCGTAAGGGGCTTTTGGCCACTGATCCAACAAATCACGCTAAAAAACTAATAACAACCCTGACTCCTAGGAGGCAGAAGCACTGACCTCGTTGTCGCGACTATTGTCGAGTTTTCTCGCAATTTCCTCGCGATGCACAGCCACTTCTTTGGGCGCTTTCACTCCTAGCCTAATCTGATTACCTTTCATGCTGAGCACAGTGACTTCGACCTCATCGCCAATGACCAAGGTCTCGCCAACTTTACGTGTAAGAATGAGCACTACCCCCTCCCCGGCCTTTTGGCCGTAGTGTGTGAGCTCGCTAACGCTTTTCTTATTTTTATTTTGAAGTCTTTATAACGACTTCTTTTTTTATTCTTGTTGTAAGCGAGTAAAAAACTGGTGTTTCCGCAATAGGAATTCTCACCGTCGCCTTTAATGTAAACCAAGGTACAGCGTTGAGACAACCCCTCTCTTTCGATTCAATTTTGACCCTAACATGCTCTATGCGTGAGCCCTACGTGTGGCGCTAGCTGCGAAACGCAATGCTCGCGCATAAATGCATTCTGCGTGAGGCGCGATACTCGTTATTACTGCTGATTGGATTAGGGATATCGAAACTGGTAAGGCCGGGACGAACTACAGCAGCTCAAATGTCTTGGCTTTGCTCCATGTCGAAACCCTTGTGGAGGGCCCTTGCAGCTAGCTCAAGATATTTTTCGTCAATGACAACCGATATCTTGATTTCAGAGGTAGATATCATTTGTATGTTGATACCCTCTTCAGCAAGGATGTCGAACATTCTGCTCGCAACTCCGGCGTGTGACCGCATCCCGACGCCGACGATGGAAAGCTTGGCAATATGAGGGTCGCCGAGAACTTCTCCTGCCTGAATCTCGGCAGAAACACCCTTGAGAATCTGCTCAGCCTGAGGATAGTCCGCTTTGGCCACCGTAAAAGTGAAATCAGTACTCTGATCTGCGCCAATATTTTGAACGATCATGTCGACTTCAATATTTGCTTCACTAATCGGCGAAAGAATTCGAGAGGCAATACCCGGTTGATCCTTCACACCCCGTATGGTGAGCTTCGCTTCATCCGAGGTGAAAGCGACGCCAGATATAAGGGGGGCTTCCATCATGACTGTCTCCTCTGTAGTGATCAGCGTACCAGGACCATCTTTAAAACTTGATAATACTCGCAGGGGCACCGCATATTTGTTGGCCAGTTCAACCGCTCGTGAATGCAGTACCTTAGAGCCAGAACTAGCGAGTTCCAGCATTTCTTCAAACGTCACCTGCGCAAGCCTTGAAGCACCAGCGACCACGCGCGGATCAGTCGTGTAAACGCCTTCAACATCCGTGAATATCTGGCACTCATCCGCAGAGAGTGCGGCCGCCAGCGCGACCGCTGTAGTATCGGAGCCACCTCGACCAAGCGTCGTTACCCGCCCATCTTCGCTAACCCCCTGGAAACCTGCTACCACCGGCACGATGCCCAGAGAGAGCGATTGTTCCAGCGCCTGCGTCTCTATCGATAGAATTCGCGCCCGGCTGTGGGCTGCGTCAGTGTGAATTGGTATTTGATGGCCTTGATAAGAGCGAGCAGTAACGCCCGCCTTCATCAGCGATAATGCAAGCAGTGCGATAGACACCTGCTCACCTGTTGACAACAACACGTCTAATTCCTGTCGACCTGCTGGGTTTTGGTAGTCGACCTGCTCCGCGAGATCAACGAGTCGATCCGTTTCATGACCCATTGCCGACACAACTAAGACGACTTCATGGCCCTCATCCCTCAGCCCGTTGACGCGCTGAGCAATTCGATCCATCAGTTCGGTGGTAGCGACTGAGGTGCCACCAAATTTCATGACTAACCGCGCCACTACTCGTCCCTTCTTGCTTATCTACCCGTGTTATTCGCGGCGTTCTATCTGTCGATTTTTACACAACTGTTTTTATACGCAGGCCTTTTTCACACAACTGCTTTCAAACAACTGCTTACAGACAACTGTTCTCATTAGCCTTTTTTGAGCAGCAGCTTTGGCCGAGTACTTTTATTGACCAGCTATTGGACAGCGGCTACCGTCCGATCCTCGCCAACCAACCTGCACCTAACTTCTGGGAAAACCGTGCTGATTAAACACCGCGTACCGCCTAAGCCCAAGCCGCTTTAGCAACGACGCGGATTTTAGCGACTTTGGATCATTACACCAGTGCTTTTTCGACGAAACCGACAACCGATTTTAGGGCCCCATCCAACTCATCGACTTGGTCGCCTCCTGCTCGCGCAAGATCTTTTCTTCCTCCACCCTTACCACCGACTTGTTGTGCAACGTGATTCACAATTTGTCCAGCATCCAACCGGTCAGTTAGGTCTTGGGTCACTCCAGCGATCAAGGCGATTCGCCCCCCTTGGACAGAGGCAAGTACCACCACACCGGACCCCAACTTATTCTTCATTTTATCGACTGCATCCGGCAGAGATTTAGGATCAGCGCCTTCAACCCGCTTCGCAATCAGCGAGATGCCGGCGACTTCTTCCACCTCGGTTTCGCTGGACCCACCTGACAAGAGGCGAGCGTTTAAATCGGCTAATTCCTTCTCTAACCGGCGTTGGTTCTCCACCATCGCATCAATGCGTTGAGACAATTGTGCTGGGTCCGTTTTTAGCTGTCGGCCCAGGGCTACGAGCTGTCCCTCCATCTCGTTCACCCAGCTCGCCGCCCTCAAACCGGATATCGCCTCAATACGGCGGACGCCTGAAGCAATGCCCTGCTCCGAGACAATCTTAAACAGACCAATATCACCCGTCCGCTGGACATGGGTTCCCCCGCACAGCTCGATCGAGAAACCCTCGCCCATCGTCAGCACACGCACACTCTGCGAGTACTTTTCGCCGAATAATGCCATCGCTCCCTTCTCGCGCGCCGCCTCTATCGCCATTTCTTCGGTGACGACTTCCGTATTGCGCAAGATTTCCTCATTAACCCTCTGCTCGATCTGACTGAGTTCTTCGTCCGTGACCGCTTCAAAGTGGGAAAAATCAAACCGAAGCTTCTCATCATCAACGAGCGAGCCCCTTTGGTTGACGTGCGTGCCGAGTACTTCCCGCAGCGCTGCGTGAAGCAGATGCGTGGCCGAGTGATGCCTTGCGGTGGCGGCTCGCCTGGTTGCTTCAACATCCGCATCACACTGAAGACCGACCTCGAGCGTCCCTTCCTCGACCATGACCCGGTGGAGATGTGTCTCGCCGGATTTGATCGTATCCAAGACCCTGACCTGCACGCCGTTTGCCGCGACCATACCGGTGTCACCGACCTGCCCCCCACTCTCTGCGTAAAAGGGGGTCGCGTTGAGCACCATATATCCTTCATCGCCAACATTGAGCGATTGCTCGGCGGCACCTTCTTTAAACAGCGCCACAACTTCCGCTTGTTGTGACAGTGCGTTGTATCCATTGAACGTTGAAGTACCCTCAAACGTGAGATCCTGATCTTCCGCAGCTGAAAACCGACTGGCTGAGCGAGCGCGCGCCCGCTGGGCCTCCATTGCTGCTTCGAACCCTTCCATATCGAGTTGCAGCCCTCGTTCTCGAGCAATATCGCCCGTCAAATCAGTAGGAAAACCGTAGGTGTCATAGAGTTTGAAGACCACCTCGCCAGTAATCGTCTCGTCCCCAAGCCCCGCTAGCGCATCCTCAAGAATACGCATGCCTTGATCCAACGTGAGCTGAAATTGCTCCTCCTCCTTTCTTAGCACCCGCTCGATCTGTTCTCGCATTTCACTGACAAACGGATAGGCGTGTTGCATGGTCTCAGCAAGTGTTTGAACCAGTTCACAGAAGAAAGGCTCGGTCGCCCCTAGCGCATGTCCGTGACGAAGGGCTCGGCGAATAATTCGTCGCATGACATATCCGCGTCCTTCGTTTGAAGGAAGCACACCATCGGTGATCAAGAACACCGCCGAACGCAGATGATCTGCTATCACTTTCAGAGAAGGATGTTCGATATCCTCAACCAGCAAGCGTTGAGCAGCGGCTCGGATAATCGGTTGAAATAGATCAGTGTCGTAGTTGTTATGAACGTCTTGCATGACAGCGGCGAGCCGCTCTAGCCCCATTCCTGTGTCAACGCAGGGACTTGGAAGAGGAATTAATTCGCCATCTGCTTGGCGGTCATATTGCGTGAATACTAAGTTCCAAATTTCGATATATCGGTCCAAGTCATCATCAGGACTGCCTGGCGGCCCACCAGGAACCGAATCACCATGATCGAAAAAGATCTCCGAGCAAGGTCCGCAAGGACCGGTATCCCCCATGGTCCAAAAATTGTCCTTGTCTCCCATTCGGCTCATGCGATTCGGGTCAAAGCCGATTTCATTCACCCAGATATCCCAGGCTTCATCGTCACTGTCGTGGATCGTCACCCAGAGCTTGTCCTTCGGCAGTTTGAGCACCTGGGTCAAAAACTCCCAACTAAATCTAATCGCTTCACTTTTGAAATAGTCGCCGAAGCTGAAATTGCCCAGCATTTCGAAAAATGTGTGGTGCCTTGCCGTATAACCGACGTTATCTAGATCATTGTGCTTCCCGCCTGCACGAATACATCGCTGGCACGACGCGGCGCGCGTGTAGCCTCGATCCTCACGTAGGGCAAACGCCTCTTTAAATTGCACCATCCCAGAATTGGTGAACAGCAAGGTTGGATCGTTATCGGGCACCAAAGAGGAGGAATCCACAATGGTGTGCCCCTCTTGCTTGAAGTAATCAAGATAGGCTTGGCGAATCGAATGGCTTTGCATGGATCAGGCTCCCGGGGACCCGAGTGCTCCATTCGTCTCGGGCTAGGTCAACATTGGCCCGCCATTATAGAGCAGAAGCGATATGTTCATAACCGAACCCTCTCCCCTGAAGGAAACGCTGCCTACGCGCGCGCTCCTTGGGACTGAGCGGTTCACCAACACTTCCGCCAAATTTCTTTTCACTGACAGTTTTAGCCAATTCACTCCAGTCGTACTTTGAGTCAGAGAGTGCAGCACTGATCACTGCCCCATCCACCGATTTAGCGCGCAGCTGATGCCTGATCTTGGCGGGACCTTGGCCCTTGTTCGCCTTGTATCGAACGAACATCTCAGCAAAGCGCTTATCATTCTGAAGACCGACTTCCTGCAACCGCTCTAGGACAGCGTCTAGATGCATCTCGCCTTCGGGATACTTTTTCTTCAGCTTTGATCGTAGTTCTCCAGCGCTATGCTCTCTACTTGCCAAAAGGCCAAGGCTACCGTTGTACACCGCAGCAAATGTCACAACTTCTCCAGTGCCGATACTTCGGGAGCCATCTCGATCGGTTTCACCGCCCTCACTAGACTCAATTGGAGGGGTTAGCGATATTCCATCATCCGAAAGCGCAGGATCCCGTCCGTGTGCTTGCCTTTCAGTCGAGAGCCCTCCCTTGTCCAGCTTGGTTCTTCCAGGTCCGCTTGAAGACAGAAGGGTCTTACTACCTAAGTCAGTTGGAGCGATGTCTAGCGGTGTCGCTATTTTTTCGGAAGCTGGCGCCTCCAGAGAAACTGACGTCTCTCGAGATGATGGTGTGTTTTGAGAGGATATCGCAGGGGGGCGGATAAGATCGGACGCAACACTGAACGGGGAATGACTATTCCCCGTCAGCGCTATGAGTCTTTTGGTTTTCTTTGAAACTGGATCATGCGTTTTGCCAGTGTGGTCAACCATGCGTAATCTGTTATTCCGCTGATATCGCTAAGCGTCAACGGCACTTGCGGATTCGTCCTCAGCTGGCACTTCAGCTGGCTCGCCGCTTAGCAACTGCTGCCGAAGTGCGGACTCGATTTCTTCGGCAATCTCAGCGTTCTGAGCAAGATACTCGCAAGCGTTCTTCTTGCCCTGCCCGATCTTGTCGCCCTTGTAGCTATACCAAGCCCCGGCTTTATCTACCAAGCCCTGCTGAACCCCCAAATCGATGACCTCACCGAGGCGATAAATCCCCGTGCCATACATGATTTGAAATTCCGTCTGCTTGAAAGGAGGCGCCACTTTATTTTTGATGACTTTGACCCGAGTCTCGCTACCAACGACCTCATCCCCTTCCTTAATGGCGCCAATTCTACGGATATCGAGTCGAACCGATGAGTAGAACTTCAACGCGTTTCCACCGGTTGTCGTCTCCGGGCTGCCAAACATGACCCCGATTTTCATTCGGATCTGATTAATAAATACGACCAGCGTATTCGAGTGTTTGATGTTCCCAGCCATTTTGCGTAACGCCTGGCTCATCAACCTAGCCTGAAGGCCAACATGATGATCACCCATGTCACCTTCGATTTCTGCTTTAGGCGTCAGCGCGGCGACCGAATCAACAATGACCACGTCTACCGCACCGGATCTAACCACCATGTCACAAATCTCTAAGGCCTGCTCCCCTGTGTCGGGTTGCGATACGAGAAGATTTTCAATATCCACACCAAGCGCTTGGGCATAAATGGGATCGAGCGCGTGTTCAGCGTCGATAAACGCACAAGTTCCCCCATTTTTCTGCGCCTCTGCAATGACCTGCAGGGTCAGCGTTGTTTTACCTGACGATTCAGGACCATAAATCTCGACGATCCGGCCTCTGGGCAAACCACCAATTCCCAGAGCAATATCTAACCCCAGCGACCCAGTTGAAATAGAGGGTATGCGCGCCTGAGGATTATCCCCGAGTCGCATCATTGCGCCCTTTCCAAACTGTCGTTCGATTTGAGATAGCGCTGCTGTTAACGCGCGTTCTTTATTTGGATCTTTGTCTTCAGCCACTCTTGCATCCATTTTATTTTGCTCTCCTTAATGATGTCGGCCCGGCTTTCACGACGCAACCGATATCGACGTTTTCTTCGTGAGTAAAAGACGCGTATCTCCCAAATGGTCTGCGCCAAACGCCGTGTTCTACACTGCTGTCGACGCTTAATCGGCGTTTGGTTCACGATTTGACCCCATTGTATCGAATACTGGCTATTTGTACAGTATTTTTTCAAACAACGATCACATCCCAACAAACACCCACGAGTTTCCAACCCTATTCAACAATCCGATTAAGCACTTACCTCATGGACTGGCTGCACGCCCTAGCTTGCTTTGTTAGGCTTGTAATCTTTAATCGCCGTGAGCGCCTGTGGACACGTCAGCGCATACCCCCATGATGCAGCAGTATCTTGGTATCAAAGCCAAGTATGAGGATGCATTACTGTTTTATCGGATGGGCGATTTCTATGAGCTCTTCTATGCCGATGCCGAACGCGCCTCAGCGCTCCTAGACATCACGCTCACCACACGAGGCCAGTCTGCTGGCAAACCAATTCCCATGTGTGGGGTGCCTTACCACGCCGCCGACAACTACCTTGCGAGGTTAGTCAGTGCGGGCGTTGCTGTCGCAATTTGTGAGCAAATCGGTGACCCAAAAGATAGCAAAGGTCCTGTCGATCGTGATGTCGTGCGAATTGTTACTCCGGGAACCTTGACCGAAGAGGGTCTGCTCGAGAGCCACCGCGAGAGTTCTATCTGCGCAATGTGCGAAGTGAGCGAGCAATATGGGATGGCGGTCATCGAGGTCTCAAGCGGGCGGTTTGAATACTTCCAAACGGATTCTATTGAATCACTACTCAGCCAGCTTGGCCGAGTTCAGCCGTCGGAGCTATTGGTGCAAGAGAACTTTTCTGTATCTCACCGATTGTCCAGTTACCCCGCAACAACCCACTGGCCAGCGGAAAAATTTGCCATTGAATTGGCAATGGAGGCGCTCGCCCAACAAGGCGTCTTATCGGGCAATGATGCGCCAGACTCTGATAGCGAGGACGCTGGCCTCTGTGCGGCAGGCGCAGCGCTTTGCTATGTGATCGAAACCCAAAAAAGAGCCTTGCCACACCTAGACCAACTCATCGAAATCAAAAGCCAGGACCTCGTCGAGATTGATCCTGCATCTAGGCGGAATCTGGAGATTACTGAAAACCTTCGAGGCGATACCTCCCACACCCTTATGTCAGTTCTCGATGCGACGCAAACCGCGATGGGTGGCCGACTATTGGCGAGATGGCTGACCCAGCCTTTGAGAGACACCACTTTAGTGGAGGCTCGTCTGGATGCTGTCGACGAGCTCCTCGACTCCCGCTCATTCTTTGCCTTTCAAGCCGTGCTCAAACCCATCGGTGACATTGAGCGTGTAATATCTCGCATCGCGCTCAAGTCAGCACGCCCAAGGGATCTAACCAGATTGCGGGACGCGCTCGAGCGCTTACCCGAACTTGGCGCGCTTTTAGGGACAATGACAGGGAAAGCGCTAACACGGCTCGCACACGACACCGCCCCTCAAGAAGCACTCGCGACTCTGCTCAGGCAAGCCATTATTGATGAACCCCCAGTGGTGATCAGAGAGGGCGGCGTCATCAAAACCGGATATGACGATGAGCTAGACGAATTACGGAACATCAGCGAGGGCGCGGCGAGTTACCTCGTTGAACTTGAGCAGCAAGAGCAGGCGCAGACGGGACTCTCAACACTCAAAGTGGGGTTTAACCGAGTACACGGTTACTACATCGAACTAAGCAAAGCACAAGCTGGTGAGGCACCAGTCCACTACATCCGAAGACAGACCCTCAAGAACGCTGAACGATTTATCACGCCGGAATTAAAAACGTTTGAGGATAAAGCACTATCTAGCCAATCGAAGGCGCTTGCCCGTGAGCGATTGTTATTTGACCAGCTCATTGATCGCCTCGCGGAGGATCTACCCACCTTGCGCCGTCTAGCTAGTGGCATCGCTGAGATCGATGTCCTCTCTAACTTCGCTGATCGCGCACTTCAGCTCGAATTAGTGAGGCCCAGGCTTTGCGACAGTCCAGAATTGAGGATTGACCGAGGGCGGCACCTGGTGGTTGAGTCAATGACCACTGACCCGTTCGTGGCCAATGACGCGCAGTTTGATAATGATACTCGACAATACATCATCACCGGCCCCAACATGGGCGGTAAATCCACCTTCATGCGTCAAACTGCGCTTATCGCCCTACTAGGAAGGACAGGCAGCTTTGTCCCCGCGGCGGCCGCGACCATCGGCGACATTGATCGAATATTTACCCGAATTGGCTCATCAGATGATCTAGCTGGAGGCCGGTCGACTTTTATGGTTGAGATGACTGAGACGGCTCATATTCTTAAGCATGCTACTCGTCACAGCCTGGTCCTCCTTGATGAAATTGGCCGAGGCACCTCCACTTTTGATGGATTATCCATCGCATGGGCAACCGGGCAATACATCGCCGAGAACATTGGCGCGATGACCCTCTTTGCGACCCATTATTTCGAGCTAACGTTGCTTGCAGCAAAACTACCGCATGCTAAGAATCTCCACCTCAGTGCGAGAGAACATGACGATCGGATTATCTTTCTGTATGCAGTTGACGAAGGCCCCGCCAGCCAAAGCTATGGTTTGCAAGTAGCCAAGCTCGCAGGAGTTCCAAAGACCGTCCTCAGCATTGCAGCAGACCGTTTGTTGCATTTGGAGCAAACCGGTCACGCGGATGCAACGACCCCACACTCGACTCCCAATACTGGCACGTCTGAACCGCTTCAGTCGGATCTCTTTACGCCGAAACCGAAACACGAACGCACCATTCAGGCGCTGCTCGAAATGGATCCGGACCAGCTCACACCGCGCGAAGCACTCGAGACGCTGTACTCGCTCAAAGACGGCCTTGAGCAAACCGATTAGTATCCATCCAGCGCCGCCATCGCCCAATTTGCGACATTGTAGAACCACCAAAAGCTGATAGAATGCTGTGCGTTTTATGAGGTTGGTACCTGTCAGTAGAAATCGCTCTGTCCAAGGGTTAACGTCGATTAGCTCTGCGGGAAACGCGGAAGCTAAAGAGAAGTTGAGGAGAGGCTGAGGAGAGATAAAGACAGCGGTTTTTTAGCAGAGACTCAGAACACTGGCTCTCACGAGCCGCTCAATAGGCCTCACTGAATAGGCAGTACACCAGTAAAAACCAAGGTTAATGTAGTAATACTCACAAAGAGGAAGGTGGACGATGACATTCGTTGTTAGCGATGCGTGTATTAAGTGCAAACATACCGATTGTGTAGAGGTTTGCCCGGTTGATTGTTTTTACGAGGGACCGAACTTTCTGGTCATTAACCCTGACGAGTGTATCGACTGCGCACTGTGCGAGCCGGAGTGCCCAGTGGACGCCATTTTCTCAGAGGATGAGCTTCCAGAAGAAGAGCAAGCCTTCCTCGAGCTGAACGCTGAGCTATGTGAGATTTGGCCTAACATCACTGAGAAAAAAGAACCCCTGGACGACGCCGAAGATTGGGCGGATGTCAAAGGGAAGCTAGAGCACCTAGAACGCTAGTCGGCCTCCTGTCTATCACCTGAGCGCACCCTAGGGTAGGTGCTGCTCAGGATCCTCGGGCCGGCCATCTCGACGAATTTCGAAATGCAGCACCTGATCCCCCCCTAGGCGGCCAATCTCCTGGCCCTTAGTGACGGTATCCCCTTCTTTTACTGTCAGCGCCTCGTTATTACCGTAGGCACTCAAGAACGTGGCATCGTGCTTTACGATAACCAACTTTCCATAGCCCCGAAGATTGCCCCCTGCATAAACGACTGAACCATCCGCAGCCGCAAGGACAGCATTACCGGCTGTCGCTCGAACATCGATCCCTTTGTTGACCTTGCCCGATAGACTGAACTTCGAAGTGACTTCACCTTCAATGGGCCACTGCCAAGACAAACGACTAGGAACGGGAGGCGGGGCCGGTTTCGATACAGGCTTTTCTTTGTATACCGCACGAGCGGGCGTCTTTGCGACCCGTGGCGTCGCTGCGCCTTTCGAGGACCGCTTCGCCGACTTCGCTGTCGACGCGAGCCTTAGTCGCTGCCCAACATAAATGGTATATGGCTTGGAAATCCCATTACTTCTAGCAAGCGCGCGATAGTCGAGCCCATACCTCCAAGCAATGGCATAGAGCGTCTCACCTCGTCGCACAACATGCGTCTTGCCTCGTTCTCCGATCATACTCACCGGCGCAGGCGGTGGAGTGCTTTGACAGCCCACTAGGCCCAAGAGGACTACAATAATTAAACCTGCCGCCGGCCAGCTCATGATCGATTTAACGCCCTTCATCGTCTGCTACGCTACCCACCGCAGACCATTGATGCAAACCCCAGACAACTGCCCCGCCGATTAAAGCCAATGCAATCGCTGCACCGAGGTGTGCCTCCTGCCCAGTGAGACTTTCATATTCCCAAGGGGAAACGGGCCACTGCACAATAGGAATCGGCTCTCCCGTTTCTCTGAACTGATAACTTTGGACAGATTGCCAAGGCCAAAGCCTGACCAATGACCCCAAGAGCACCCCCGACAAAAAGCAAACCGTTTCTAATCTAAATCGGGCATAAACACGCTTTAACCAATTGGCAAAAGCCAACAGACCAACCACGCAGCCGAGACCAAGGGGTGCAAGGACCCGAGCGTCCAGCGTTGACAGCGCCACAATGACCGTGGGGTACAACCCAAGGAGCAGCAGAATCAAACTTCCAGAGATACCAGGCAGCACCCAAGCACTCACCGCGATCGCTCCTGCAATCATTAAGGCAACGGGATGGGTGCTCAATTGTGCGGCAAGACCAACTTGCGCAATGACGCTCATCGTGACGCCGGCAGCCACCCAGAGGATGGTTAATCGACTGCGGCCCGATTCGCCTGCCAACATGATCATCGCAGATACCCAGATCATCCCAGTGAATAAAGACCACAGATGAACCGGATAACTTTCCAACGCAGAACGGATCAGTCCAGAAACCAGTACTGCCGTTAGCGTCATCATCCCGAAAAGCAGGAGCAAAAATGAAGCGTCCGCCTCCCGCCATGCGCGCGCAATCGACCTGGTCGACAAAAAAGATCGAATCACCGAGGGTATTGACGCAAGCGCAGATAAGAGGCGCCAATACAAGCCGCTAAGGAAAGCGATCGTACCACCCGAGACACCAGGGATGACCTCCGCAATGCCCATCAACATTCCCACTACAGCGGTTCTGGTTGGGTTGAGAGGTTTCATTTTCGGCCGCCCAGTAAAGGAACAAATCGAACAGGTTCGACCACCACCTCGTCATACCCCTCTTCCGTTCGAGTGATCACGTGCAGGGACTGCTCTTCTCGCCCGACCGGAATCACTAAGCGTCCACCCATGGACAATTGATCAATCAGCGGCAGCGGAATCTCTGTGGGCGATGCAGTGCACAAAATGCCATCAAAAGGACCTCGATCTGCCCAACCGATGTGCCCATCGTCGTGGCGATGACGAATCGATTTTAAACCGAGTGTTCTAAAACGTCTCTGGGCTTGATCGAGCAGCGCAGCAATCCGCTCAACGGTAAACACCTCACTCACAATCCGCGCAAGCACAGCTGTTTGATAACCGGATCCCGTCCCTAACTCAAGCACTCGAGACGGCCTATTGTCCTCGATAAGCAACTCAGTCATTCGTGCAACGATATACGGCTGGCTGATCGTTTGACCATGTCCAATAGGTAACGCGGTATCTTCATAGGCACGGTGAGATAACGCCTCGTCAACGAATAGGTGCCGTGGGGTTTCTGCGATCACCCTCAACACTTCTTCATTGCGTATTCCTTGCTCCCGCAACCGATCAATCAACCGGTTCCGCGTTCGCTGGGACGTCATCCCTATTCCTTGGTGCCGAGAGTCACTCACTACCTTCACCCTCGATTGCATCCAGCAGTTCACGAAGCAGTGAGGTCGCATAGCTGCCCGGAGGCAACGCAAAATCTAATCGCCACTGCTCCTCCGAGATTTGCTCCCAACTAACCGCGTCTGGAACCACCCGCATCGCACGGAAAGACGCTGATACTTTGAAACGTGCGAGGCCGAGCAGCCACTGTCTAGATCGCTCATCTAACGCCGACTCACCAAGCTGGGGATCTCTTGAGCGGCCATATAGTGGCCCTACGTCCGTGGCACTCACATGCTCCCAGCCCAGGGTTTCTAGGTTGCGGGATAGATACTCATTGAACAATTGCGCTCGGGCAACGGACAACAAAAATGAACGCTCGCGACGCTGCACGCTTCGTCCTTCAAAAAGGCTATCCACCGCCATGAGGTTCGTTGCTCCGCGTCCGAACCGTTGGGGCCCGAAGTAATTTGGAAACCCCTCACTCGCTATCTTTTCAAATCGAGCGGAAAGGTCGCCGGTGACTTCCCTCAGGACCAGAGTAAACCGGTTTCCGTGATGGTCGCCGGGCCGCAATTTTTTCCGAGTTTTCGTGTGCGCCTTAATGACAAACCCTGGGGTCTTGAGACCCGACCAGTCAGTTTGTTCCAGCGCCGATGGCCTAACCGTAAATGCTTGCGTTGTTACTGCATGTCTATCTTTTCTTCCTGCGTATCCCACCGCCATAGGCGGCACACCAGCATAGTCAGCAAGACAACGGGCAACCCACTCCGTATTGCAGCCCCGCTTTTCAATCACGAGATGATCATGTTCACCCTCATGTGTGGGAGGGTGACTCTGCTCTACGACAATGAAATCGTCGCATCGACAGCGGTATTTGCCAGTTACATTAAGCGGCGCGTAGGCGTAATTCATCGCTAGAGGAACAGTTGCCGCTTGACCGTCAATCAAAGTCATTCCAGCAACACCACCGCCGTGACGGCAATGCCTTCCCGGCGCCCAACAAACCCAAGCCCTTCAGTGGTTGTCGCCTTGATGCTGATTTGGTTTTGATCTACGCCTAGCGCGTCAGCAATGCGCTCGCGCATGTTACTTGCATGGGGAGCAATTTTCGGACGCTCCGCGGCAATCGTAATGTCCGCGTTGCCGATGGCGTAGCTCTCGGCCCGAATCATTTGTACAACCTGCTTGAGAAGTGCCATCGAGTCTGCACCGGCATACGCTGGATCGGTATCAGAGAAGTGCTGACCAATATCACCGAGCGCTGCCGCACCCAGTAACGCATCCATCAAAGCGTGTAGCACGACATCGCCATCTGAATGCGCAATCAATTGTCTGTCGTGGGGAATATCGACGCCCCCGAGACGTACCGAGTCAGCTGATCCAATCTGATCAAAAGCATGCACGTCAACGCCTTGGCCAATTCTCACTGACTTTGCTCCTCGCGCAGTAAAAATTCGGCGTAGGCCATATCACTGGGCGTCGTGATTTTAATATTCCTCGCATCTCCTTCAACAACAGCGATTCGATGACCTGCCGCCTCCATCGCACTCGCCTCGTCGGTCGCTTCTGGCATCGCGCTCAATGCTGAATGAAGCTGCATCATGGGGAACATCTGTGGAGTTTGCGCTCGCCAGACCCTCGAGCGATCTAGCGTCTCAACCACTTCGAGGCTGCTCACGGCTTTTAGCGTCTCCGTCACAGGCTGCGCGAGAATCGCTCCAAACCCATTATTTGTAGCTACCTCGATTAGGCGCTTAATGTCCTCGAGCTTCACGAGCGGCCTCACCGCATCGTGTACTAACACCCAATCAGTTGCACTGCTCTCGATCGCAGTTAACGCACGCAGCACGGATTCTGCTCGACTAGCGCCGCCGGTGACCTTCAGCACGGAAACCGTATTCAGAATGCTGTCGAACCACTCATCGTCTGGCGCAAGTGCTACCGTCATTGAGGCTAGATTGAGTTCGGCGAGTCTCTCGAGCGTCCATTGCAAAATGGGTCGATCCAAGAGTTTTAGATACTGTTTAGGCTGACTCGCGGCCATCCGTAGGCCAATTCCTGCTGCAGGGATGACAACATGAATCCTGGGCAATTCTGTCATCGAATACGCTTCACTGATCAATCAGCAGTAAGAAAGTCTCGCCTTCCTTAATCAAACCAAAATCGGCTCTGGCTTTCTCTTCCACTGCATCCAGGCCCTCACGCAAATCAAGAATTTCGGCCTTTAGCAGCCGATTGCGGGTTCGCTTGAGTTCATTGTCCTCGATTCGGTGATCCAGTTGCGACTGCAAGGCCGATACGTGTGCGAAGCTGCCATCGCCGAACCATATTCGCGTTTGCAGATAGGCGATGCCAATCAGCAATGCAATCATAGTGAGGTTGTTGGGTTTGAAGATCGCCATATCAATTCATCAATTTAAACTCACCGGCGCCTTTGTAGTTCGCGCCAGACCAATCTTCGATTCGGAGCAGACGATTGTATTTTGCCACTCGATCCGATCGGCAGAGCGATCCCGTCTTGATCTGCCCCGCCGCCGTCGCAACAGCCAGGTCGGCAATCGTGGTGTCTTCCGTCTCACCCGAACGATGCGAAATCACCACCGCATAGTTAGCCTCGCGCGCCATTCCAATCGCCTCTAGCGTCTCGGTCAATGTACCGATTTGATTGACCTTAACCAAAATTGCGTTGGCTACATGGTTATCAATACCCCGCTTCAGAATACTGGGGTTGGTAACGAACAAGTCGTCACCCACCAACTGGACTCGATCTCCTAGTCGCTCGGTCATAAGCGCCCAGCCATCCCAATCACTCTCATCCAACCCGTCTTCGATAGATAAAATAGGGAACTCAGATACCAGGCCTTCAAGATACCCTACGAACTCCTCGCTGCTAAATTCACGACCCTCACCGCTCAACACATACCGCCCATCGAGATAGAACTCGGAGGCGGCGCAATCTAAGGCAAGGTAAATGTCTTTGCCAGGGGCGTACCCTGCTTTTTCGATCGCCACAACAATCGATTCGAGCGCCGCACGATTACTCGCAAGGTTCGGCGCAAATCCACCTTCGTCACCCACCGCGGTAGCAAGGCCCTCTTCTTTCAATACCGCTTTCAGTGCATGAAAAATCTCAGCGCCCGCCCTTAATGCTTCAGCAAAAGAATTAACGCCTACCGGTTGAATCATGAATTCCTGGATATCGACATTGTTATCCGCGTGTTCACCGCCATTTAAGATATTCATCATTGGGACAGGCATGCTGTACCGGCCGGCCGTTTCATCAAGCTTTGCTAGGTGCTCGTACAGTTTCACCCCGGATGCTGCAGCCGCCGCGTGTGCTGCCGCTAGCGACACACCCAGCATGGCATTGGCACCCAATACGGCTTTGTTGTCCGTTCCATCTAGCTCAAGCATCGCTCGATCAATGGCTTGCTGCTCAATAGGATTCATCCCCATGAGTCGCTCTCTGATCAAGGTATTCACATGGCCAACTGCTTTCTGGACCCCTTTCCCCAAATAGCGTCCGGCGTCTTGATCGCGTAACTCCAGTGCCTCCCGAGACCCAGTCGATGCACCAGATGGCACCATGGCCGACCCTACCGCGCCACAACTCAGCTCAACTTCCGCCTCAAGGGTTGGATTCCCTCTTGAGTCAAGAATTTCTCGCGCCCTTACATCTGCAATTTCAGTCACACCCGGCCTCTACTTTATTTTTCAATCACTTTTTTCTAAACCGCTTTTTTCTAAACCGCTTTCTTTAGTCAACTTCGGGTCAGCTGCTTTAAGGCTGTTCTTTATATCTAGTCTGTTGGCGCATTGTTTTAGCCCTTTTGGCGCTTTTGTTCAGCGTCTTGCAATGACGTTCTATAGCGTTCAGCCCTTCGCTATCTGCTCGCTCAGAACGCTGACGATTTTATCACGCCATCAATATCCTTCAGGACCTTTAGCAATTCACGAAGCTCTCCCAATGGCCAAGAATTGGGTCCGTCGCTCAACGCCTCATCAGGATTAGGATGCGTCTCCATGAACAAGCCCTGTACGCCCACAGCGACGGCCGCTTTCGCCAGCGTGGGGACCATCTCTCGTTGTCCACCAGACTTTTCGCCCTGCCCACCCGGGAGCTGCACGCTATGGGTTGCATCAAACACAACTGGACATCCCGTTGATCGCAACACTGGGATTGAGCGCATATCCGACACTAGATTGTTGTAGCCAAAACTCGCGCCCCGCTCGCAAACCATGACGTTGTCGGAGCCGGCGGCCCGTGCCTTTTCCACCACATGCTGCATGTCCCAAGGCGCCAAAAACTGACCTTTTTTGATGTTGACGGGCAATCCTTGTCGAGCGACGTTTTGTATGAAGTTCGTCTGACGACAAAGAAAGGCCGGCGTTTGCAATATCGACACTACCTCAGCAACTTCGCTTAAAGGCGTGTCCTCGTGCACGTCCGTAATGATAGGCAAGCGAAATGTGTCACGCACTTTTTCTAGGATCGACAAACCCGCCGATAACCCTGGGCCACGATAACTCGCGGAAGACGAGCGGTTCGCTTTGTCAAATGAGGACTTATAGACCAAAAATATTCCAAGCGACTCAGCGATCTCCTTGAGCGCCTCGGCCGTTTTCATTGCCATTGCTTCAGACTCGATCACGCACGGCCCAGCGATTAGAAAAAAAGGCGAGTCCGACGAGACAGAGTAGCCGCATAGGTCCATCTTCTTGATCATATGCTAGCCCTCCACGGCCGCGCAGTTCGCCTGCAATCGTTAGCCCAAGTCTCTACGCTTGCTCGAGGGTCTTCGCAGACTGACAGTGATTCAACGCAGCTACGATAAATGCCTTGAAAAGCGGATGGCCTCCGCGCGGCGTTGACGTGAATTCGGGGTGAAACTGACACGCAACAAACCATGGATGATCTTTAAACTCGATCATTTCGACCAAAGACTCATCCATTGAGCGGCCCGCCACGAGCATGCCGGATGCCTCGAGCGCTTCGATATAGTTGGGGTTCACCTCGTACCGGTGTCGATGGCGTTCTTTTACAGAAGATTGACCATAGACTTCACGTGACACTGAGCCTTCCTTCAAGAGGCATGCTTGCTCTCCCATTCGCATGGTCCCGCCTAGGTCTGAATCATCTGATCGGGTCTCGATGTGACCCTCAGCGGTCTTCCACTCAGTGATCAACCCGATAATCGGATGCGGCGTCTCAGGATCGACCTCGGTACTATTCGCGCCCGCTAGATCCGCGCAATTTCTCGCAATATCAATGATAGCTGCGTGTAATCCATAGCAGATCCCTAAATAAGGAATGCGCTGCTCCCTTGCGTAAGTAGCAGCCGCGATTTTTCCTTCAAATCCTCGTCCCCCAAACCCTCCGGGAACCAAAATTGCATCCGCACCGGCTAGTATCTGAGCGCCTTCTTCCTCGACCCGAGTCGAATCAACGAAATCAATATCGACTGCGGTACTCGTATGAATCCCTGCATGAGTTAGCGCTTCACTCAAGGACTTGTACGCGTCGAGCAAGTCCATATATTTGCCAACCATCTTCAAGTGGATCTTAGAGGTCGGGTTAAGCTGCGAATCCAACACCCCTTGCCAGTCGGAAAGGTCCGCTTTTGGCAGGTCAAAGCCAAGCTTTTGCACGACAATCTCGTCTAGCCCCTCATCCGCTAACACACCCGGAATGGCATAAATAGAGGGCACGTCCTCAAGCGGTATAACTGCATCAGGCTCAACGTTGGTGAACAGTGCGATTTTATCTCTGGCCGACCGGGGCACTTCATGGTCTGAGCGGACAATCAAGATGTCGGGTTGCATCCCAATGGAGCGCAATTCTTTCACCGAGTGCTGCGTAGGTTTCGTTTTGGTCTCGCCAGCCGTTGCAATGTAAGGCACTAGGGTGAGGTGCATGAGCAGCGCCTGACGGCTACCGAGTTCGAACCGTAATTGCCTCGCGGCCTCAAGGAATGGTTGAGATTCAATATCGCCCACCGTGCCGCCAATTTCGATGATGGCAACATCATAGCCCTCGGCAACATCAAGAATCCTGGACTTAATTTCGTCGGTGATATGAGGGATCACTTGGATGGTCGCGCCAAGATAATCTCCTCGCCGTTCTTTGGCAATAACGTCTGCGTAGATCCTCCCGGTCGTAAGATTGTTCCTGCGCGTCATCTCAGTCTGCACAAAACGCTCGTAATGCCCCAGATCCAAATCAGTTTCTGTACCATCGGCTGTAACGAACACCTCGCCGTGCTGAAGCGGGCTCATCGTTCCAGGATCAACGTTGATATAGGGGTCTAATTTCTGCATGGTGACCGATAGTCCCCGAGCCACGAGGACCGCACCTAACGACGCCGCAGTGATGCCTTTTCCAAGCGAGGACACCACACCACCGGTGACAAAGATTAAGCGAGTCATATTGATTCCATCTTTTTTCGGTCAACAGGGCGCCAACCAAGATGGGGTTAAAGGCTAACATTGAACTGATACCGGCTCAATAACTTGGCACGATTTTCCTTACTCGCTGTCGACTGTTACCGCCTGTTACCGACTGCTGTCGACCCCTACCAACCTACTAGCCGGTAATCTAACTGGGCGGGCCTGTCATCATCAATGAAAGTCCCCAGCCCGCATCGCTTGGCGAGGAGGCGCCAATATCCCCAACGAGTGGATACTCGAGCCAAGGCAACACCGCGGGGACCATCACCACGGATTCTCCTTCCATCACCACCGGTAATCGCTCCCTCAACCAGCGAGGGATACCCGCGGCACGAAGCAGCTCTCTCACATCCTGATGATGCCCACGCTGAATTTTCAGCCCTAGATGCATTGCACTCATTCTGTATTGCGAGATTGGCTTTTGCAGTCCGCCTCGAACGCTGTGCTGGCAAAGTAGCAGCCTACCGCTGCGACGAAATCGCTCACCTTGCCACTGCTCTGGCAGCCAAAGTGGTGCGTCTTTTTGACTCACGAGGAAAATCCAACCTCGATCACTATCCAGCGTCCAGTCGCCGACCAAAAGCTCCGCACGTCCTCGCGCTTTTTTTGACTGCAGTTGATCCAAAAACTCATCGATGGCCCTGCCAGAGGGCTGCTGTGGGCAACGCTCTCCTAGGAATCTTCGAAGAATCATTCGTTGCCGAGCGTGCGAGTGCTTGATAAGCCTGTCGACTCGCAACCCCAGGCCATCAAGACAAACCTCTAGATCCCGGCTAACGGCCTCATCCACCGCTTGCCCGAAGGATTCATCTCGAGCCAACGCCGTTTTTATCCGACGACGCCACCCCAGGAATCGCTGGTCGAGCGTCGGTAAAACGTCGTGTCGTAAAAAGTTGCGGTCATGCTGGACCCTCGCATTACTTGGATCTTCAATCCATTCAAGTCCATGGGATTCGGCGTATGCAATAAGCCTCGCGCGCTCAACCTTCAAAAAAGGCCGCACCAAGGATGCTTGCCCGACGACACGGTCACTCGGCATGCCTTGGAGTCCTGGACGCTCGCTGCCACGCAACATATTCATCACGACCGTTTCAACCTGATCATCTGCGTGATGTCCCAGGATCAACAAATCACCTGGTCCCAAAACCGCCTCAAAAGCTGCGTAGCGGGCGGCTCTCGCTGCTGCTTCAACGGAGCCTCCCGAGGCTACGTCAACCGACACCATCCGATAGTCGATCCCGAGCGACGCACTGAAGTTAGCGGCTGCCTCTGCCCAATAATGCGCGTCCGGATCAAGCTGATGATTGACATGCAATGCCAGTATTGGCAGACGATCAGACAAGTGACTTAGCCAGTGAAGCAGTGCCGTCGAATCAACGCCCCCACTAAAACCCACTACCCAACGATGAACACCCTGACCAAAAAGAACGGATTCACTGTCCGCCAGCGCGCTGGCGGCCCAGTCAGGACGCGGCCGACTGCCAGTCATAATCGAGTCGGACTTGATCGCGACCAAAGAACTGGCGGAGCTCGGCGATTAATTCGTCATTCGGAACAACGCTCCAAGCATCATCGAGTCGGAGTCGCGCGGCTGCCGTTTGGGCTTCGTATTCAATAAACACGGGACAGGTTGCCACTCCGCTTTGCTGATACGGCGCCAACAGATTAGCCAGGTCGCCAGCAAAACTCTCTTCAATTCGATCCGGCATTAAAGACACGCTGACCCCTTGTATGGCTCGCCCCCGCGCCTCAGTGAGCGTCATGAGTTGACTAGCTCTTACCCGCACGCCACCGGAGTATTCATCGTGAGATACCTGCCCACTGACCACCAACAGAGAATCTTTCACCAACTTGTCACGGCCGCGCTCAAGCGTATCTCCAGACACACTGACTTCGATCCGCCCAGAGCGATCATCGAGTGTGACAAACACAATGTTGCCTCGCTGAGTCTTCAGGCTTCTAACCCCAATGACCCAGCCAGCAAAGCGCTGCTCTCCGTCTCTCGGCCGAAGTTCAGAAATCCGTGAGCCCGCTAAGTGGCGCATTTCTTCTCTGTACACGTCGATGGGATGCCCGGTGAGGTAGAGACCGAGCGCATCTTTTTCTCGGCTGAGGCGCTTTTGCATTGAGAGGGGTTGGACATTGCCCAGCGCCGAATTATCACGCTGGTGCTTCGCATCAACCGCTAAGTCACCGAACAAATCAGACAAGCCCCCTTCTGCATTCCTTGACTCCTGCTCTGCAACTTGGACCGCTTGTTCTAGATGCGCATCGAGATAGGCCCGCGTTTGATCCGTTTGATCGGCAGCCGGCATCGCCTTTAATTCATCGTCAGTCACTAGTGAATCAAGCGCGCCCGCTCCAACGAGGGCCTCCAGTGCGCGCTTATTGAGGCGACGAGTGTCGATTCTTCGGCACAAATCAAAAAGATCGTCAAAGCCACCCGCCTTGTCTCGCTCTTCAACTAAATTCTGAATCGCGCCCTCTCCCAACCCCTTCACGGCACCCAATCCATACACAACGGTCCGCGGCTCACTTGCAACAAAGCGGTAGGTCCCCTGATTCACATCAGGCGGGGCAATGGTTAAACCGAGCTCCCGACTCTCTTCAATATTGATAACGATCTTGTCGGTATTTTGCATATCCGATGACATCACAGCCGCCATGAAATCAGCCGGATAGTAATGTTTCAGCCACGCCGTCTGATAAGCGAGCAGCGCATAACACACTGAGTGAGGTTTATTGAAACCATACCCCGCGAACTTCTCCATCAGATCAAAAATGTGACCGGCTTGCCGCTCATCTACATCGTTTTTCAGCGCCCCTGCTAAGAACACCTCTCGCTGCTTGGCCATCTCCTCAGGCTTTTTCTTACCCATAGCCCGCCTCAACAAATCGGCATCGGCCAGCGAGTACCCGGCTAAGATCTGTGCGATTTGCATGACCTGTTCTTGGTAGAGCATCACGCCGTAGGTGTCAGCCAATACGTGCTGCAGCGATGGGTGCAAATAATCCACTTCGTCCAGACCATGTTTTCGACGAATAAAATCATCAGCGAGCTGAAGCGGTCCGGGTCGAAACAATGCCACCAACGCAACGATATCCGCGAAACGGCTTGGTGCCACACGTTTCATTAGATCTTTCATACCCCGAGACTCGAGCTGGAAGACTGCTGTTGTTTTTGCCGCCTTCAGATCTTGATAAATCTCAGGATCTTCAAGATTGAGCGCATTGATATCGATTGGAGACTCAGCGCTTTCACCACGCCTTGCGTTAATGCTCTTGACCGCTTGATCAATGATCGTCAGGGTTCGCAGCCCGAGGAAATCGAATTTAACGAGGCCTGCCTGCTCAACATCTGTCATGTCGTACTGAGTCATCAACCCGCCCTCAGGTTGATCTCGATAGGTGGGCGAGAAATCAGTGAGCACCGTAGGGGCGATAACAACGCCGCCTGCATGACGTCCAACGTTTCGGGCTAGCCCTTCAAGACGAAAGGCCATATCCATGATTTCTTGCGCTTCATCACTGCTGTCGATGAATTCACCGAGTTGCGGCTCGTCCTCCAATGCTTTTTGGAGTGTCATGCCAGGTTCGAAAGGGATGAGTTTGGAGAGCTTGTCGGCTAGCCCATAGGGCTTACCTTGTACCCTCGCTACGTCACGAACCACCGCTTTCGCCGCCATGGTGCCAAACGTAATAATCTGCGATACCGCGTCTGCGCCGTATCGCTCTGTCACATGCTGGATGACTCGGTCGCGACCATCCATGCAAAAGTCAATGTCAAAGTCTGGTAGCGAAACGCGTTCGGGGTTCAAAAATCGCTCGAACAGCAAGTCGTACTCGAGCGGGTCCACATCCGTGATCTCGAGGACGAAGGCGACGAGAGACCCTGCTCCCGATCCACGTCCAGGCCCAACAGGGATATCGTGATCTTTAGCCCATTGAATGAACTCCATAACGATCAGGAAATAACCTGGGAATCCCATGGAGTTAATGACGCCAAGTTCAAAGGCCAAGCGCTCCCGATATCGAGTATCCATTGCGTCATTGACATCGACACCGCTAGCGCGCATTTGATCAAATCGCATCGCAAGCCCCTCGTCAGCCGTCGCCGACAAGAAACTTGCCATGGTCATTCCCTCTGGAACCGGATACTCGGGCAGAAACGACTCACCTAGGGTCATTCCTAGGGAGCATCTGATTGCGATATTCCAACTATTGTCGATGGCCTCCGGTAGATCTGAGAAACGCTCCGCCATTTGTTCTGATGTCTTCAAATACTGCTCTGGCGTATAGCGCTGCTCGCGTCTTGGGTCATCTAGTGTTCTACCCTCATGGATGCAGACTCGCACCTCATGCGCTTCGTAATCTTCCTCTTCGATAAATCGCACATCGTTGGTTGCGACAACTGGCAGATCGAGATCAGAGGCGATGCTAAGTGCGCCATTCACGTGTAGATCGTCATAAGCCCGGCCGAGACGCTGTAGCTCAAGGTAGTACCGACCTGGGAAAGCCTCGGCCCATCGCCTCGCAAATATTATCGCTGTCTCGGGGTGCCCATTGATGATCGCTCGCCCGACATCGCCCTCCGCCGCACCCGAGAGCGCGATTAATCCCTCGTTGTCATGCATCAGCCAGTTGATGTCGAATACCACACGATCACCGATTCGGGGTCGATCGTAGGCCTTAGACAAAAGCTGTCCTAATTTTCGGTATCCGGCTTCGTTTTGTGCCAGCAAAACGAGTAATGCGGGCGCCGCATCGGACGCTGGATCGGAGACATACACGTCGCACCCGGCAATTGGCTTGATTCCCTCTGCCAGTGCGGCCTTATAAAACTTAACAAGCGCAAAAAGGTTAGCGTGATCCGTGATGGCAACCGCCGGCATTGCCATTGCTTGCGCCGCTTTAACGAGCGGTTTGACCCGGACCGTACCGTCTATCAGCGAGTATTCTGAATGAACCCGGAGGTGGATAAAGGGCGAGGTCATGCTCAAGTTTGTTGATGGCTTCGCTCAATCATAACCTAAGCACTATGGCTTCAATACGGTTTCGCCTGAATTAAGCGATTTCCGTAAATTGTAGGCCAGCGCTTCGGGTCAGGCGCGCTATCAATGCGTCGCCCATACAAAAGGCTGGAGTGAGCACCCCCCCCTCACTCGGCAACTCATCTTTAGCAAGACAGACTGCTGCTTCTGCGATCATTTTTGCCGTTGAACCATAGCCTGGATCTCGATCGCCAGTAACTTCAACCGTCAATCGGTTATCCCCGTTTTCGCCATGCAATCTGACCTTGAAGTACCCCTCCTCGCGCGTCTTTGCGTCAGGACCCTCCCCAGGCTTCGGCAGGAGAGGCGTGATTAGACGACGTCCGATGCGAGTCGCAACAAACCCCATGCCCAATTTTCCTAGCACAACAGAGGACAACCCCTTGGCATAGCCTGTAATACCTGGCCCACAATCCGTACCCTCTTGATATCGAAATTGGTCTCCGTAGGGATATTGCTTTAAGGCATGCGTACGCCGCACTACGCGGGTATTGATGGCAGCCATCACAAAAGGCGACACCCAGCGCTTCAAACGCTCGTCAAAATAAAACGCGTCATCGCCTGGCATATCGGGTCCGCGCGGGCTGTTAGGGGGATTGAGACTGTAATCATCGGCCAACATGTCGGCGAGTGACGGGTCGACGGCGGATTGCTCAAGCATGTTCAGCATGCTGGCAATGGTCCCTCCGCTCGCGCCACCTTTCGCGCCCATCATCCGGTAATGAACCTCATTGGCCGTGCTGGAAAACCGATCCAAAAACGCCTTTTGTAAAAAATGCACACCCAAGTCAGAAGGGAGACTATCGAACCCGCAGGTATGAACAATTTTCGCGCCGCTCGCTTCCGCCGTCGGGTGGTAGGCCTCGATCATATCGCGCATCCACTGCACTTCACCCGTGAGATCGCAGTAGTGCACACCCAGCTCGGCACAAATTTTGACAAGCAGCTCGCCGTATAATGCGTAAGGCCCAACAGTCGTACAAACCACCCTCGTACGCTCTGCCATTGCTCGAACGCTTGCCTCATCCATGCTGTCGGCGACGAGACGCGGCACGTCCGAGAATCCGAACTCCTCGGCCACGGATCGGAGCTTCGCCTCACTCCGGCCAGCCACTGCCCAAGACAACTGATCCATCTCGGTACCGTATGTTTCGGCGAGATATTCAGCCACCAACCGTCCGGTGAACCCTGTCGCTCCCCACACCACAACATCAAATTCTTTCATTTTCCCGACCTCGTCCATCGAACCATGATTCAAGCGCATAGAGCGCCATCCTCTCACCCAACCTTTTTTTCGCCCTAGAGAAAGCTAGGTACAGTATTTTCCAATCGCTACAAGCGAGCCCTTTCAACCAGATTTTTGACGATCAGTTGACCGCTGGCTTCGCAGTGTTGACAGCACTTCAGGGCACTAAACGCTGCCAAAAGCGGTGCGCTATCCATGATCCGTCGCCGAATGTTACCTGCACTTCTCTCACTGCCAAACCTTAGCATGCGCACGATGCATTTCGTTTGAGGATACTGATGAAGAGCGGTTGGCCTTGAGTGGCAAGTGACGGCCGCTCAGCGCGAGACGAGCGCCCCATGGAATCGAGCGTTGGGTCAGACTACTGACCGTCTTTCCCTGAATCGGATGTTTCGATGCCGGCAAAGCCGTTCAGTCACCCGATTGGAGCATCACGCCGCACTCGCGCCGCGCCTACTCCATTGCCAGCCTTGCCAGGCTACGATTCGGCGCTTGATCAAGCGAAGTGAGTCTGGAAGCGCAAGCATGGCAGGCGTCACAATAAGGGTTAAAAGTGTCGCGAAGGCAAGTCCAGATACGATGGCCGACGCTAACTGCGTCCAAAAAGACGCGATCGGTCCACCTACTTCAATGGTTCGACCGATCAAATCGATCGATACGCCCATTGCCATGGGCAACAGACCTAACCCAGTCGTGAAGGTAGTCAGAAAAACTGGCCGAAGTCTCAAGCAGCCGGTATGCGTTGCAACTTGAGCCAATGTCCAGTCCGGATGTTTTGCCCTGATTTCATTAAAGGTGTCGATCAGCACGATATTGTTGTTCACGATGATTCCAGCGAGCGCAACGATACCCACTCCAGTCATAATCGCACTGAAGGGGTCTTGGGTAATCATCAGGCCAAGCAGCACGCCAACCGTGGACATGAGTACCGATGACAAGACCAATAGCGCTTGATAAAAACTGTTGAACTGCGTCACTAGCAAGAGCGCCATGAGCAGCAGCGCTAGACTGAATGCGCTGCTGATGAACTGCATGGTTTTGGCTTGTTCCTCGTTCGCTCCTCTGAAAACTGCCCGCACACCGGGTGCTAGCGGCGTCGCGCGAAGCCAATCCTCAATGTCTGCAACTTCTTGCTCTGCGAGCGCGCCAGGCGCCACGTTCGCTCTCACGTACATGATCCGCTGACCGTCCTGCCGAAAAATCGTGCTGACCTTAGGCCGCGCCTCTCTGGTCACGAAACTACTAATCGGGCTTTGTCCCTCTCGGGTTGCCACTCGCAGTTCGTCCAATTTGGAAAAACCTCGGGCCGACTCAGGATATCTCAGCCGAATATCGATTTCGTCCTCAGCGTCATCAGGCCGAAATCGCCCAATCAGCACTCCGTTGGTCATCAGCTGCACACTCGAGCCGACGCTAGCGACATCTGCGCCCATCATTGCCGCTTTTTCCCGATCAACTGTCATTTCCCACTCAATGGCAGGGACAGGTGCCGTATCATCGACGTCTCTCAGCGTTGCTCTTGACTCCAAATAAGCGCGTATCCGCCTGGTTTCGCTCGCAAGCACAGTCAAATCCTCAGCCTGCAGCTGAAGCTGGATGTCTTTCCCAACGGGGGGACCACGTTCTTGCTTTTGAATTTCAGCCCGAAGCCCAGGCATACGTGCAATCGCCTCGCGAAAGCCTTCAACGACTGCCCATCCGTCCTGGTCTCGCGCTTGTCGATCAGTCAACTCAATGAACATCGACCCAATCTGGTCGCCGCTACGTCCGCTCCCTGCCGATATAGCATTCCCGTTGCCTGCCGAGGTATAGATACTCTCTACCTCTCCAGCCTCGACTACGCGCCGTTCGACACTGGTCACAAGCTCTCGAATTTCCTCCGCAGAGAAATTCCCCTTCGCAGCCACCGCCACACCCGTAAAGCTCGGCTCAACGTCCACAAAGAACTGCGCGCCCAAGCCTGAGGAGCCGTAAGCCCTCACGATGAGATAAAGGGTCACAACCGTCACGGCGAGCACACCGAGCGGATGCCGCGTACTGAACGATAGAAGTCGACCATATCCTCCCAAGATACCAGGCAAGCTCCCGTAGTCTTGTCCTTTATCTGCCGCCTGCAGTGGGTCTTGGCGCCGCTCCGCCCGAGGTCGAATAATGCCGCCGAGCACGGGAGCGAAAACCAGCGCATATAAAAGAGAGCCAGCCAGAACAGCGAATACCGTCACGGGCAAGTACCGCATGAACTGGCCAGTTACACCGGGCCAAAGCATCAGCGGTAAAAATGCTGCAAGCGTTGTCCCGACCGAAGCAATAATTGGCCAAAACATGCGTTTGGCCGCCTTCAAGTACGCTTGGCTGGCTCTCAGTCCAGCGGTCATATTCCGATCGGCTAACTCGACCACAACAATGGCACCATCGATCAGCATTCCAAGCCCCAGCAGCATTCCAAACATCACCATGAAGTTGTAGGTGTAACCCAGCGCGTTCACGAAAATGAACGCAAAGAGGAATGAAAACGGGATACCAAACGCGACCAAGAGGCCTGACTTCACACCCACGGCTGCAACCACCACAGTGAGCACTAGAAACATCGCCGTTGAGATATTGCCTTGAAGCGTCGAGATTTGACTGCGAGTCTCTGGTGCTTGGTCTGCGATGTAACTGATCCGAAGCGCTTGAGGGAGTCTTTTCTGCTCAGAGGCCACCACTTCCTTCACCCGATCAATAACACCGATCAGACTCGTCCCGCTTCGCTTGCTGACCTCAATCGCCATGGCCTGTGCGCCATTCGCTCGAGTAAATCCTGTGGGATCCTTGAAGGTTCTGCGCAGTGTCACCACGTCCCGAACTGAAACAACGCCCTCAGAGGTGGCAATAAGGGGAACTGAAAGGACGTCCTCAGCGGTATCAATGACGCTGGGAATTTTAATGGCAAATCGGCCGCGGCCAGTATCGACGCTGCCCGCTGCGATTAAGCGGTTATTTCTTGCGAGCGCCTGAAGCAAGTCATCGGTAGAGAGACCTAGCCGCTGCAGTTGCTCGGGGTCGATAGTCGCCTCTAGTACTTCCTCTCTAGCACCCGTGAGTTTGGCTTCCAGTACGCCAGGCACCCCCTCGATCTCTGTTCGCAACCGTTCAGCGCTCCGATAGATCGTTCGTTCATCGACCCCCTCACCGGCAATGCCGACGGTGATGATTGGGAAATCGGATGCGGAGATTTCGTTCAGGATGGGTTCTTCTGCCGTCTGAGGAAGCTTAACCTTGGCTCTATCCACTGCCTCACGCACATCGGTCATGGCCTGATCAGGCTCAAAAGTCGAGTCGAACTCGATCACCAATGTGCCCTGACCTTCGGCCGCGTATGCATTGAGTTCTTCGATACCCTCGACCGACTTAAGCTCAACTTCCAGGGGCCGGATCAACAGGCGCTCGCTATCCTCAGGCGATATCCCCTCGTGGGGAACCACCACGACGATAATGGGAACAGAGACATCTGGATCCGACTCGATAGGTATAGACAGATAGGAGGAAATGCCAGCGAGCATGATCCCGGCTAGGAGCGTTAGCACCGTGCGTTCACGTGCAACTACGGCGTCCAAAAACGACATTACTTCGCCCTCACTTCATTTATTAGCTTCGATCAATCAAAATTCTGGTGAGAGAGCCTTCGGGGAGTGGTTAGACCGCACCTTCAGCTATTCGGACATCTACGACCTGCCCTGGCACGACTTCCTGGTGACCCACCGTAATGACAACGGCCGTTCCAGGAAGGCCGGTCACCCACAGCCCTCTCGTCTCTTCGCCAACCGTGCTAACTGGCACGAAAGATACGAGCCCGCCGTCCAGCACCGTTTTGACACCGATTTCACCGTCGGCGTTCAGGGTCAATGATGCTGGGGAAATAAGGTGCGCCATCTCCTTCGCGACTGGCACACTCATCCGTGCAGTCACTCCAACTCTTGACGCCCCGCTTAAATTCTCAAGGCGGGCCTCCACTCGATACGAGCGAGTGGCGGGGTCTGGCGTCCTTGCGACGAAGGAAATCACCCCCTCAGTCGTTACACTCTTGCCACCACTCTCACCCATAGCGACCGTAACGGACTGCCCGATTTGCAGCCAGCTCACTTCTTTCTCTGACACTTGGCCGACTACCAGTAATGGGGCGACTTCTAAAACCGTGGCGCAACTTGTACCTGCAGTGACAAGGTCGCCTACCTCAACGGCCCTACGCTCAATGAATCCTGAGAAGGGCGCGCGTATCGTCGTCTTCGCTAGGTCAAGCCGTGCTGTTTCTAGCGTTGCTCTCGAACGAACAGCTGCCGCTTTCAGTTTGGCCAAAACGACTTTTGATTGAAGCCCCGACTCGCTCAGATCTTTCGCGCCCTGATACTCAATCGCCGCACTTTGATAGGCCGCTTCAGCTTCCTGCAACCGAACAGAGCGGTTGTCTACTGCTATCTTGCAAAGCGCATCTCCGGCCTCGACGTATTGGCCTCTCGTTGCATTCACCTCCGTAATGATGCCAGCGACTTCGGAGCGGACCTCAACCTGCCGATTCGCCTCGGTTCGACCAAGTACATCGAGCGTTACCGCTCTTGAGGTCGCCCGCGACTCGATGCCTTGCACGAGTGTTTTCTGGGGAGGGCTTCCTGGACTCCTGACCGCCTCTGAGGCACCGGCCGTTTCAGCGGTAAAATCCCCTGAAAACAGCCAAAGGGCCATTCCCGACACGATAGCCATTGATACCCACGAACTTCTTGTCACTGCACCACTCCTGCGATTGACATCCTTTTCACTCACTGTGCTTTCCTTGCACACGCCCTTCTACGCGGCTCCTTTGCCTTTGGACTCTTCTACCCACCTCATCGTCAGTTTCCTCCCGTCAGACACCATTCACGAACATATGGTCCAGTTTGCCTCTGCTGCCCGTTTTAGTTCGAGCAAGGGCTTCTCGAGGGGATCACTCGTCTGGCCTCTACAAGCCTTTGCGCCTTTTGATATCCACTTATTAAAGGAAGACTTGGCAAAGAATGGTCCGTCCAGAGCGGTGACGTGGCGAGCCTTATGAAGCGCCCCTGCTCTGCGCGCAGACTGCATTGCGTTGACCCACTTGCTAGTTGAAAGCCATCAAGGCCAATCTCCATTCGAGCCCTACTCCATCCTGTTCAGCTTTACCTGCCTTCAATCCTCGCCTTTGGTGCTAAGCTCAAGCCTCAAATCCATCAGCGAGCCGCCTTTTGACCGCCATCACCGAATCAGCCAATTGGGTTATCAGTAAGCCTTCTATAAAGGGCAAGCAGCACATGGTTTGCTCACAACATCATCTAGCCACCAAAGCCGGGGTAGAGGTGCTCCGCGCGGGCGGCAACGCAATGGACGCCGCCATTGCGACTGGCCTAATGCTTGGCGTCGTCGAACCGTGGATGAGCGGATTTGGGGGGGGTGGCTACCTCTTGACCTATCAGGCGACCGAAGAGCGGGTGTACCAAATCGATTTTGGCATGCAGGCACCCCTTGCCGCCGAACCCGGTCTATTTAAGCTCGCTGACAGCGGTACCAACTCGAGTGATGCATTCAACTGGCCCGCCGTGCAGGGAGACCAAAATATCCATGGTCCTTTGGCGATCGCGGTGCCTTGTTACTTCAAAGGTATTGAACTTGCCCATCGGCAATTTGCCACCATGGGCCTTGGAGAACTCGCCCGCCAAGCGACTGAGCAGGCGAACAAGGGTTTACCGATCGACTGGTATAGCACATCAAAGATTAATCAGGCCGCCCGGGGACTACGGCAGTATCCGTCGGCGGCAGCGCTTTACCTTGATGACGGACTGCCTCCCACCCCCAATGTGGATGGCGCCCCCCAACATCACCCTTTACCCGGCCTGTACGACACGCTTGAAGCGTTTGCGCAAGAAGGCGCAAAGCCCTTATTTCTCGGAGACCAAGCCCGCCTATTGATCGCTGATCTCAAAGACCAAGGCGCGATCCTAACAATGGAAGATTTGGAGTCGGTCACTGCTTCTCTCACTGAACCAGTGATTGGCAGGTACCGTGGGCACCAAGTATTCACAGCAGGTGCCTTAACTGCAGGCCCGAGTCTGCTCGATGCCCTGTCCGTCCTAGAAAGTCAGTTTACCGCTGAGATGGCGCCCATGGGTGCTCAACACGTGCTAGCAATCGCAAACGCTCTCAGTGAGAGCTACGCGCATCGACTCACACACATGGGCGCCGCCGCGACTGCTGGCGCTACCACGCATATCTGCGTCGCGGACGGCGAAGGCAATGTGGTTTCGCTCACTCAGACCATCATGTCGGCATTTGGATCTCGCATTGCATCCCCTCAACTGGGTTTCGTGCTCAATAACGGCATGATGTGGTTTGACCCGAGACCCGGGCACCCCAACAGCGTCGCGCCCGGTCGTAAACCGCTCTGTAATATGTGTCCTACGCTCTTGCGACTTGAGGACGGCAGCTGGGCAGCGTTAGGCGCATGCGGCGGCCGGAAAATCTTCCCCTCCGTTTTCCAGCTCGTTAGCTACATGATCGACGCAGGCATGTCAGTGCACGATGCCGCTCACGCACCGCGCATCGATATCTCTGGCTCAGAGATGGTCACCATCATGTCGACCATGCCCGAAGACATCATCAACGAATTGACCGAGACGTACCCGCGAAACCGAGTTCGCGCCAATGACGTGTCACCCGCTTTCTTTGCTTTACCTCAGCTCTTAAAGCGTGAGCCTTCTGGCGAGCTCGAAGGCGCATGTTTCATTCCGTCCCCCCACGCACTAGTCGGCGCGGATTAACGCTTGATCCACCACCCAATCCGCAAAGGCCAAGCTCAAACGATTCAAGCGATCGGGCTCGGAGTTAGTCAAAAACGCCAAACCCATTCCTGTTGGAGGATGAAGGATCATTTCTGATCGCATCCCTCTGATATAACCCCCATGATGCAAAAACCCAGGCACTTGGCGATAAGCAAACGTCCTAAAGCCCATGGCATAACCAGTCTCTGAGAGCGGCGCTGAGCGCGGATAATGGCCCTGGTGCGCTTTATAGTCGACTTGCTTACGTCCAATCTGTTCGAGCAGCTCCGGAGAAAGCAACGGGGTCAATCCAAGCAGCGCCTCGAGCCAACGCTTCATGTCAGCAATCGATGCGTTCACACCCGCTGCGGGGAGTACTTTGTAGTACTGATTGTTGGGCCGAGCAGCTCGCCAACCGGCCTTGGTACGCACATGAGGGGAAACCAACTCGCGGCCAGGTGGTGCCTTCTTGCCCAACCAAGCATCTTGCATGCCCAGTGGTGAGAAAATTTTTTTCTCCACAAAGGCCTGATAAGTGATCTCGCTCCGCCGCTCGATCGCATCGCCGATCAAACTGAAAGCCACATTCTGATAGCTGTAACACGCGCCTGGCCGACAAATGAATGGCGCATGCCGAAGCTTTTTGATCATCGAATCGTAGTCCGACCGCTCTTCGATGAAATTCGTGTAGCTGTGAGGCAGCAAGCCCGAGCTCTGGGAAGCCAGGTGCATTAAATTGATCGCTTTGCCCGCCCCCCCTTGGCCAATCCTCGCGGTCGGTAAGGTCTGGTACAAAGGCTCGTCGAGCTTGAGTAACCCCTCACTTTGAGCAAGTGCCAGCGCCACTCCAGCAAAGGTTTTTGAAACACTCGCAATCTGAAACACGCTATCTGCGGCAATAGGACGACCAGATCCAAGTGCTGCTTCTCCGTAGACGCCGGTCCAAGAGCTGCCGTTACTACAAACAATCGTTGCGGCGGCGCCGGGGAGTGCCTCTGTTCTACTTTCTATTTCAGACCGAACAAAGGGGCCCGTCGGGCAAGCGAACGAGACCGCCGCGCTCATTGCTAGGCTCAACACGAAACAGCGAGTCAGGAGAATCCAAGGAGAGGTTCTGACCATCTTTCTAGCGCCGATTTATCTGCAGCATGTTAACTCTCTCCGCCTGCTCCGCGCGTCGAGTATGGCGTCTTTCGAACGCTGCGAGGCAAAGCCACTCAAGCTTTAGCGCCAAGCGCTTCAATGCTGATCATTTGATTCGCACTCTCACTCAATGTGGAGGCTGAGGTTGACGCGTTTCAATCCGGGCTCAACCGTAACGCTACTCAGAATGGTTTCGGTGTTATTGCCATCGTCGACGATTTGTCCAGACCGAGACCACCTCGCGACCAGTTCCACCTCTGGGAACTGACTCAGCGTGAGCGATGGCATCATGGCTAAGCTGTCATCTAATCGATAGACCGACCGCCCTATTGTTGGCTCGGCACGCACGACTGCAAGTGGCATGGGCGGACCATTAATCGCCCGTGCGAACACAAATAGGCGAGATTGTTTTGGCAGGGCAATGTCACTCGTCAAATCGACCGTGACTTCAATAACGGGCTGCTGGTTTGGGCTGCCCGCTTCCGGCTCGGTTCCATCAGGAGCCGCTAAGGACCCAATATCTGCGCCGGATGCGAGGACCTGAACAACCTGCTCAATCATGTTCCGTCTAGGGCCACTCGCCTCTTCCGCAGCTCGTCTGAAGAGTCCTAAAGCCGTTCCTACATCTCCGGCCTTGTGAGCTTCCATTCCTGCAATCTCTAGCAGCCCGATCTCGTTTGGATAACGAGACAGCGCATCATCAAAATCCGCTTTAAGAGCGGCTGACATGACTCGATTGTCAGCCAAGTACCGCGCCTCCAAACTTTGAACAGTCAACCTCCTGTCCATCGGATAAGCGATACTTAGCGCTGAGAGACTGTCTGCCGCCTCCCGATATCGACCAAGATTGAGCGCAAGTTCAGCCGAGAACATTTGAACGGCCTCGTCACCAGGATTAGCGTCGCGCCACTGTTTCATGAGCTCGTAAGCATTTTCAACATCCGCCGCACGGGAGAGGTCGAGCGCTTCTAGTGCCTCCGTCCATGTCACCTCTTGGACGCGACCCATGGAGGCACCAAAATCTGCGTATAGACCCACTGCAGCCACGCCAACCAAAAGCGCTGCAAGCAGACCACCTCGATGCCGCCCAACCAATGTGATTTGCGAGGCTGGCGCTGCCTCGCTACCACGCATATCACTTAACAAGTCGTGTTTCGATTCGGATTCAATGGCCGTTAATTGATCTGAATGAATCAGTCCACTGGAGACCAGATCGGGGATTTCTTCCAGTCGCGCACGATGAAACCGACGGTTACTCTCATTGGTATCATCGCGAAAGGACAGCGTTCGATGCCGGTAATGACCCATTGCCATCAACGCTATGCTGACAGCAACAATAGCGATCATGATGACGATCGCGATCACGGTCGAGCTCTCGGTTCAGTATCTCCAAGGAGCCGTTCAACGTCCGCGATGTCCTCTCCGCTAAGCAGTGGCGGCGCCTCGTTGCCGCTCAAATCATTGCCATCTGATGGAAGGTCTGCTCGAGCTCGGGTTAGCTTGCCCATTTTGATCCAGACCCATAATCCCATGACCAAGATCAATCCCGGAGCGAGCCACAACACTAACGTCGAGGGCATGAGCCTTGGTTGGTACAAGATAAAGTCACCATAGCGCTCAAACATAAACTGCTTGATCTCATCGTTGCTCGTTCCTTCGAGTACCATGCGATGAACCTCTCGGCGGAGATTCATGGCAATCATGGCGTCAGAGCCCGCGAGGTTAGTGTTCAAGCACTGCGGGCAACGGAGTTCGTCGATCAACCCGTTGTAACGCTCTCGTGTTTCTTGATCAGGAAAAGACAGTCCCTCTACGGTGTTTGCAGCACTCACCGACAGGAAACCAACTAGCATCGCAAAAAGCAGCCACTGCATGAAGGTCATCGGTCTCCCTGCACCCTGCTTCCGACCCCATCTAGGGCAGCAATTAACGGACCTAGGGTGTCCCGCCATACCCGGGCGTCTACGGCACCTACGTGCCGGTACTGGATGTCACCCGCCGCATCAATTACGAAGGTCTCGGGCGCACCATAAACCCCGAGATCGATCGCTAGACGCCCCTCTGTATCAAGGATGTTCAGCACATAGGGGTCCCCTCGCTCGTCAAGGAAACGACGCGCAGCATCGGCATCGTCGGCATAATTAACACCAAAGATCCTAACCCCGGTCTGCTCGATCACTTTCAGGGCCTCGTGCTCGGCATAGCAGGTTGGGCACCAGGTGGCCCACACGTTCACCAGTGCTGGACCTTTGATTTCATCCTGAGACCGCTGTTGCTCTGGGTTCTTAAGGTCCGGAAGCGAGAATTCAGGAAACGACTGACCAATCTTCGCAGACGGCAGCAGCTTTGGGTCGTTTAATGTAAAGCCCACACCCAAAATGACGATCAACGCCACAAAGATACCAAGCGGGATTAGAAAACTCTGCTTTGCCATCAACTTATACTCACCCGGCTTCCGCCATCACACTGGATGACTCGGGCTTTCTCACGCGCCGTCGGTAGCGATGATCAATCAATGACACCAATCCCGAAAAGGCGATCAACATTCCGCCTAACCAAATCCATCGAACCAGCGGCTTTTCCTGCAGACGGACCGACCAAGCTCCTTGGCTGAGTGGCTCTCCCAGCGCCACGTAGAGATCGCGAGAGAAACCAGCATCAATGGCCGCTTCAGTCATCACCTGTTGCGAGGCATGGTATCGGCGTTTCTCGGGGAAAAGCCGAACGACAAATTCTTCATTCCGTGTTACCAAGATCTCGCCCCGCTCGGCGGTGTAGTTGGGTCCTTCAACGATTCGAACCCCTTCGAATCGGGCAACATAACTACCGAGCGTAACCGACTCTCCAGGCGCCATTCGCACATCAAGTTCGACGCTGGACACCGATGTCGCTGCTATCCCGATCACCATCAGGGACAACCCTATGTGCCCCGAGAGCATGCTGTAATAGGAGGGGCTTTGCCTAAAGATAACGAGCCATTGACGGCGCATCCGCGCGCGTTCAGCGAGTTGTCGCATCAACCCAATCACAATGTTGACTCCCAAAAACACAAACAGCGCCTGCGCTAAGGAGAGTGAATCCAGCCAGAAAAGCGCGCTCACCGTCGTCGCCATGGAGACCGCCCATTGCCAGCGTTGTCCTCGGAGTAGCGCACTCGAATGGGTCTCTCGCCATCTCGTCTCGTGACCGACCATCAACAACACGAGTAGTAGCCCCATTAGGGGAAGAAATAATGTGTTGAAGTAAGGCGGACCCACTGAAATCTTAAGTCCCCCTGTCGCCGCCTCGTAGATGAGGGGGTAAATGGTGCCTAGCAAAATCATCAGCGTTGAAACTGCAAGCAAGACATTGTTGCCGAGGATGAAGCTCTCTCTACTCGATAGTGCAAAAACAGCCGAGGTCTTGATGTGCCTTGCTCTCAGCGCGTAGAGCAACAGTGAGCCGCCAATGGTCGGCACCAGGAACGCCAAGATGGCTAGCCCCCGTTCCGGATCCACCGCAAAAGCATGCACAGAAGTCAGCACGCCTGAGCGAACCAAGAACGCGCCAAGCAAGCTAAACGAGAACCCTCCAATAGCGAGGAGCAACGTCCAAGATTTAAACACCCCTCGCTTTTCTGTGGCCGCCAATGAGTGAACCAATGCGGTGGCCAGCAACCAGGGCATGAACGAAGCGTTTTCTACAGCGTCCCAAAACCACCAACCACCCCAGCCGAGCTCATAATAAGCCCACCAACTGCCGAGGGTGATACCCGCCGTCAAAAACGCCCACGCAACGTTGGTCCATGGTCTTGACCACTTGGTCCAGCTGAGATCTATTGCTCCTGACCAGAGACTGGCAATCGCGAATGCGAACGGCACCGACAACCCAACATATCCCATGTACAAAAGAGGTGGGTGCACAATGAGCCCAAAGTCTTGCAATAACGGATTCAGATCCGCACCTTCACTCGGGTAAAAAGGGAGCGAGCGCTCAAAAGGACTCGACGCAAACAGCAGGAACAGCAAGAAGCAGGTTTGCAGCCCATACAGAACAATCATGACGCGCAATCGCATGGCGAGTGCTAGGGCATCGCTTAACCGCGCCACCGCCATCATCCACCCTGCCATCACGAGGCACCAAAGCAAGAACGAGCCCTCGTGGGCACCCCAAACAGCCGACACTTTATATTGAACCGGTAAATCGATATTTGAATGATTTGCGACGTAGTCGACCGAGAAGTCATCCGCCAGAAATGCGGATGTCAACGACGCAAAGCCGATCAAAATTAATCCAAAACCCACTGGCGCCGCGGTGAGCGAAAGCGAGGCCAAGGAGGTGTCGCGGCGTTTCAACGCTATGAAGCCGCTCCCCATACCCAGCAAGGTCAACAATAGCGCGAGCAGGACGGCGAAATGCCCAACCTCAATCCACACGGTAGGGCATCTCCTTGACTGACTCGCTCATGCCCGCCAATTCAGGGGGCATATAATTTTCGTCGTGCTTGGCCAACACCTCTTCAGCCATGAATCTGCCATCTTCCCGCAGATAACCCGTGGCTACGATGCCTTGCCCTTCCCTGAATAGATCCGGGAGGATGCCCTCGTACCCCATCTCAAATACCGACCCAGCTCGATCGGTCACCTCGAAACGCACCATCAGCCCCTCAGCCTCTCGGACGAGCGAACCTTCGGCCACCATCCCGCCGGCTCTTATTCTTTGGTTAATGGGGGCCTCTCCGCCAACGATCTGGTCCGGTGCATAAAATAAATTGATATTGCTGTTCAGCGCCCGAAGGGTGAGCCCAATCGTGCTCCCTACGGCGAGGAGAACCAACGCGATCAGCGTTAACCTGCGCCGGCGGTGCACTTTCATGGCACCCCATTTCATCGTGAGGACTCCTCGATGAGTCGTTGTTGTTGGCTCGCTCGCTTTAGTGCTCGCAGACGCAGGCGACTTTCAAGCAACAATCCGAGAAAGCACACGAGGCCAATCGCGTAGGCTGCGAGCACATAGGAGCCATGCCCATCCATGGCCACAAACTCTCCCCAAGATTCAAATCTCATCATTCAGTGAGGGCCTCTCGCGCCCAAGCCGACCTTGACTCTCGCTTTAGCACCTCTACCCGCATGCGTAGCAGCCAGAGCCAACTCATCCAACAATAGGTTCCAACCAACGCTACCAGTAGAGGCGCCCACATTTCTACGGGCATTGCTGGTCGTTCGGTCAGCGAAAAACTTGCGGGTTGATGAAGCGTGAACCACCAATCAACCGAATACTTAATGATCGGCAAATTAATCACACCCACCACGGCCAGAAGCGCCGCTGCTTTGCCACCCTGAACTGTGTCGGGCCCCATTTTTCGCAGACTCACCACTCCGGTGAACAGCAAAAAAAGGATCAAGGTTGAAGTGAGCCTCGCGTCCCACACCCAATAAGTTCCCCAAGTGGGTTTACCCCAGATGGCGCCAGTGACGAGCGCTAGCGCCGTAATCACCGCGCCGATGGGCGCAAGCGTCGTAAAAGCCACATCCGCTAATTTCATTCGCCAAATCAGCGACACAAGCGCACACAATGCCATTAGCACATAGCTGCTTTGAGCGACAATCGCTGCCGGCACATGGATATACATGATCCGTACGCTATGGCCTTGCTGATAATCAGCAGGCGCAAAGAGCAAACCCCAGCCGAGACCGGCCGCCAACACCAGTACGGAAAGCGTGCCTACCCAGGGCAGAAACCGCCCCGATAGTTCATAAAAAGGTTTCGGACTGCCCCACTGATGAAAAAAACGCCACACGGCCGCCGCCTCAGACTCTCTTAGCCCTTAATTGTAACAAAATCCATCTGCCAACTATCGTTCGGCAGCGGCTCGAATCGCCCCCGCAGTGGCCCACGGGATAACAATGGATGTAAAGCTCAGTAGTGCTCCCAGGGCATAACCATGGCCGGTTGCGCCCTGGGCATAAGTCCATTGGGTGCCGAGAATAAGCGCGGGCAGCATCATGGGCGCGACCACAATCGGCATCAGCGCTGGCCCGGCCCCAAGCCCAGCCGTGAGAGAGGCTCCGAACACGCACAACAAGCTGATAATCGGCGTGGTCATCAGAAGAGACAGCACCATAAATGGCCAAGTAGCGGCATCAACGGACAGCATCAGTCCAATGATTGGTGATACCAGCACGATCGGTAGCCCAATAGTCAACCAATGCATCAAGACTTTAGCGATCACCTGCCACCAAAGCGGCACACTTCCGCAAACCATGTGATCTGCCACACCCTGCTCTAGATCGGGCGCGATGGTCTGTTCGGCTGCTGACAGCATCGCAAGCAGGCTCATAATCCAGAGCGCGCCCAATCCCACCTGCTCGAGCACCTGACGCTCTGGTGATATAGCAAGGGGAAACAGGGTGAGAACCAAAAGCATGAATAGCAAGGTTTGTCCCAGTTGGCCTAGGGACCTGCTAGCGACAAGCCACTCCCGACGCAACACCTCTCGCATTACGCTGCTCCCAAATCGATCACCCGGACTGGGACCGAGAGCAAAACCGGTTGATGGCTTGTGAAGAGTAATGTGCCACCATTTGAGACGTGCGCAGCGCAAAGCGCTGTCAATGTCGATAATCCCTCCGTATCGAGAGAGCTGAAAGCCTCATCCAATAACCAGAGCGACTCATTGGCGAGCACCAGTTTTGATAAGGCCACCCGTTTTCGCTGCCCCTCCGATAAGTTGGCTACACGACTTAGCATCGATGCGCCCAGCTGAAATTGGCTCAGGGCATCGATTAACTCTCCCTCTGTTGGTCGTTGATCACGCAAGGCGCAGTGATAACGGAGGTTCTCTACACCGCTTAACACGCCTCGCAGTCCATACTTATGTCCAAAGTAGAGGGTGTCGCTCATTGCTGGTATCGAAGCATTGCCCTCGAATTCTTTAAGTAACCCTGCACAGAGGCGGAGCAGCGAGGACTTCCCGACGCCATTGGGCCCTATCAACTGCACCGCTTCTCCAGGATTAACGGTTAAGTCAAACGCCGACAGTAACGTTCTATCGCCGCGATGCAGTGTTATTTGCTGTAGATTGATCATGCCTTCCTCGCCCGGCAATTATACCGCGAGAAACCGTCACTCGCGGGTGATGCGGGGCCTCTGACTCACGTATACTGACGACGAGGAGATTTCACCATGCTTTTTTCTAATGCGACGGTCATCAAACTGTCCGCTCCCATCGCTGCTGACTTGGATTCGATTTTAAACGACGCGCCGTTTGAGGGGGTTTCCAAATACGCCCGCTCTGGCATCGGTTGGTGTCCTTTGATCGAAACCGAGTCGGCCACTATGACGCGCGCCTATGGTCAGAGGGTACTCTTCTGTGGTCGGCGGGAAGAAAAAGTCATCCCAGCGAGCGCGGTGAAAGAAGAAGTCACGGCCAGAGTGCTTAAGCAGGAGACACTCGACGGCCAGCCGCTCAGCAGCTCAGCTAAGCGAAGCATCAAAGACGATGTGTTGGCAGAAATGCTGCCCCGAGCACTGTGCAAATCTAAGCGCATCCAGATTTACCACGATCCCGAACGATCAGCGCTCATTCTTAACTCCGGTCTAGAGAGCGAGGTCGAGGACCTGCTCAACTTGCTGCGAACATCCATCGGGACGCTGAATGTCTATCGCTGGGATGCAAGTGCCAGCATTGGCCTATTCACTCAATGGCTGACCCACAAATCCTTACCCGACCAATTACGGCTGGGCAGCGAATGTACGCTTTTCGATCCGGAATCTGTTGCTCGGGTGACCTGGCGAGGTCAAAGTCTTGATGCAACTGAGCTTATGGCGCACCTCGACCATGGCAAACGGTGTGAACGCATCCAACTCATATGGAACGACCATCTCAAATTTACATTGGATAAACATCTCACTTTGCGCAACCTGCGCCTTGTGGATGTCGACAACGAGGCGGATGAACCGTTGGATGGCGACGACAGCAGCCCTTACGCAATCTTAGATCGCGAATTTGCCCTGTTGAGCGAATCACTGGCACTGCTGTTGCCACTGATCGAATCCACCCTCGTCCAACGCTAGCGAGACATAAAACTAGGGTTGGTGGCTCTGACGCTAACAGGCGCATTGCGCATCGCGAGGAAGGATCCGAGGTACGCATTGCGCCAGGCAAGAAGCATTCCGTAAGTGGCTTTTGCTGGGTTGCTACGAAACGATGTCTCTTATTGGATGATCGGGTGGTTATATGACGGCAATGCCTGAAGAAGACACAAAACAGACACTTTGCTCCCTATGACCCTATGCGGCCTCGAAAACCCATGCATGCTTAGCCGGCACCAACCACATCGAGTTCAAGGGTCCCCACTTCATCGATCACTGCATGTACCGTGTCACCGACCGATATTGGCCCAACGCCGGCAGGCGTGCCTGTGAAAATCAAGTCTCCAGGATACAGGGGGAACAGCTCTGATAATTTTGCGATTGTCTCGCCTACCTTCCAGATCATCTGGTCGGTCTTTCCTGCCTGGCGAAGCTCCCCGTTGACACGCAATTCTAAGGTCCAAGTGGGGTCATCCCAGGGTTCCGAAAGCGGCCGCAGGGCTGAACAAGGCGCGCTGTGCAAAAACACCTTTCCGCCTTCCCAGGGACGACGTTTTTCCTTGGCTTCCGCCTGCACGTCTCTCCGGGTCAGATCGACGCCTACGCCTACCCCAAAAATGCAACGTTCAGCCGCTTCAATGCTGAGGTGGGAGCCTCCCTCCCCCAGCGCAACCACCAGTTCAATTTCATGGTGAAGGTCACTCGTTAGCGAAGGATATTGAAGCCGCCCACCCTCAGGAAGCACCGCATACGGCGGTTTGATGAAGAAAAAAGGCGGCTCTCTGTCGGGATCGTGACCCATTTCAATCGCGTGGTCAGCATAATTTCGACCAACGCAATAAACCTGATGAACAGGGAATAGCTCGCTTGACCCCGTAATGGGAAGTTCAACGTGTTGAATCGTGTGGGAGCGCAATTGACTCTTAGACTCCATCAAATAGCCCCACCGACAGGTTGCGCAGGCCGTAGCTGGTGGATAGCCAAAAAGAGCAAAGGTAGCGCAAGCAGCGGCACGCTGAAATAGATCAAAAAGTGCCAACCCAAGCTTAAGAGCAGGTAACCAGAGGACAAAGCCGCAACCGCCTGCAAGGTGAACACCGTAAAGTCGTTGAACGCCTGCACTTTAAATTGCTCCGAGGGCTCATAAGTCGTGGTAAGCAGCGCTGTGCCCCCCAGTTGCATGAAATTCCACCCGACACCAAGCAGCACGAGCGCCCACCAATAATGAATCAGTTGATGATCGATAAACCCTATGACCAGGCAAGCACCAAGGATGGCGGCACCCACCGCTATCATCAGCGGCGCACCATATCGATCGATTAAAACGCCCGTCACCAAAGAGGGTAAAAACATCGCCATAATGTGGCTTTGAATGACGAAAGCCGTATCTTGCATGTTGAATCCGTCGACTTCATGCATCGCGACAGGTGTCGCCGTCATAAGCAGACTCATAATGCTCCAAGCCGCCACGGCAGCCGCCAGCGCTAGCTGAAAGTTAGGCTGTTTTGCGATAGTTAGAAGCGATCGTCCTGACCCCTCCTGTTGAGCAGACTTTGGCGTGGTCGGGACGTACATGGTTAGCACGCCCATGGCACAGATCATCAGCGCACTCAGCCCCAGAAAACTACCCGCGTAGAGGTGCGCTGCGATCGCAGATTGGAGTTCTGTCGCCATTTTCGGTCCAATGTACGCGGCTGCCACACCCGCCAGCATGAGAATGGATAGTGATCGACCTAATCGGTCTGGTGACGCGGACTCTGCCACAGCGAATCGATATTGCTGCACAAATGCATTGTGGCTACCAATCAAGAACGTGGCGACACATAGCATCCAAAACCAATCGTTGATGATGGCCAATGCAGCGAGTCCCCCGCCACCGGCGGAGTAGGCAGCAGCAAATATAAATCCAACCTTGCGACCCACGCGGCGCATCAACAAGGAAGCAGGGATGGTACTCATCGCAGTGCCCACAATCATGAGCGCGACCGGCAATGTCGCAAGCCCAGGGACCGGGGCCATGGTCGCGCCGACAATTCCGCCGAGAAGCACAACGATGGGCGCACCGGTTTGAGCAACGCTCGCGGCCGCGGTCAACACCATTAATGTTCTATTCATGAGATCCCCCACCTATTGCTTGAGTATGGTGGGTTTGCAAGTTTGAGTAAATCTAACGTGCATGAAACAATCGACAGACATTCCTCTGACACCGTTATTTGTGAGTATGTTTATGGGTACACATCAGTCCAACCGTTTTGATATCGCTATTGTCGGAGCAGGGTTTGCCGGCATGTACGCATTGAAGCAAGCGGTCGATTCTGGGCGCTCTGCGATCGTGTTCGAGCGTGGTGATGATGTTGGAGGCACCTGGTACTGGAATCGCTATCCAGGCGCTCGTTGTGACGTTCAATCCATGGAGTATTCGTACTCTTTTGATACGCAATTACAGCAAGATTGGCAATGGACAGAACGTTTCGCTGCGCAGCCGGAAATTCTGCGCTACGCGCAGCACGTTGCGGACCGCTTTCACCTACGCGACCACATCCGCTTCAACACTGTCGTTGCCAGTGCTGACTATCAAGATACCGAGAATGAATGGCGAATTGAGACCGGCGCGGGTGATGAAGTATTCGCCAAAACCTGCATCATGGCGACCGGCTGTTTGTCATCAACCAATCGACCTGCGTTTGATGGCATCGATGTATTCGAGGGGGAGCAATATCACACCGGACTCTGGCCACACCACCCAGTCGACTTTAGTGGCAAGCGAGTAGGCATCATCGGCACTGGTTCATCTGCTATCCAATCGATCCCCATCATTGCTGAGTCGGCGGCACACCTGACCGTGTTTCAGCGAACGGCCAACTACTCGATACCTGCGCACAACGGACCCATTGATGAGGCTTATGCTGCAGATATTCGATCCAACTATGATGATTTTAGAGAAAGAAACAAGCAGATGTTCGCAGGCTTTGGCGCAGATCAAGCTCGAAGCGACCTCTCCGTATTTGAGGTGTCCGATGAGGAGCGAGAAGCGCGTTTTGAAGTGAAGTGGCAAGAGGGCGGGCTTGGATTCACCAGCACCTTTGGCGACCTGGGCAGGAGTCAACCCGCTAATCAAATCGCTGCAGAGTTTGTTCGAGATAAAATACGAGCCACCGTGAATGATCCTCAGGTGGCTGAGCTCCTGTGCCCCGATCAAGTCATTGGCTGTAAGCGAGTTTGCGTCGATACGAACTATTACAAGACGTACAACAGAGACAACGTCACGCTCATCAACGTGCGCGACACCCCAATCGAACGATTGACCAAAACTGGACTCATTGTCGACGACACCGCTTTCGATTTCGATATGATTATTTTCGCTACAGGGTTCGATGCGATGACGGGCTCACTCCTTAAAATTGATGTGACGGGCAGAGAGGGAGTCAAATTGGCCGATAAATGGGCAGCGGGACCCACCACCTATTTGGGCCTCGGTGTGCATGGCTTCCCTAACCTCTTTATGGTGTCGGGACCCGGTAGCCCATCAGTACTTTCTAACATGATCGTTACCATCGAGCAGCATGTCGACTTTATCTTCACCTGTCTCGACTTCCTTAAGTTATCCGGCTTTACCACTATCGAGGCTGAGGCTGAAGCTGAGGCTGCTTGGGTTGCGCAGTGCAATAGCATCGCAGGGGAAACCCTTTTTCCAACGTGCAACTCATGGTACCTCGGCGCCAACGTCCCTGGAAAACCGAGGATATTCATGCCCTTTGTCGGCGGCTTCCCGCTTTATCAGAGTATCTGTGAAGAGGTTCGGACGGCTAACTACAAAGGTTTTCGCCTCGCTTCCTAATCGGTCACTCAGCCAAGATCTGCGAACATGACTTCCAACCGTTTTTTTGATGCTTGCGTGCTGCTTGGGGGGAGCTCAGATCGAGAGGCTCATTGCCTTGCCGATTGGGCTGCCGCACTTGGCCATCGATTCAACCGTGGCGAGACACCCACGGTCATCACCACCGGCTGCTGTCATCACAGCCTCGACATTTTTCCAGGTCGGACGGAAGCTCAACTTGCGAGAGATCTTCTCATCGAATTCGGCGTTCCAAGCAGCAACATCCTTTGTGAGGAGGAGTCAGGCGACCTACTCGGCCGCTTGGTTCACACCCGCGACCGTATTTTGGAACCCTGTAGTTGGTACCACGTTGAGCTATTACTCCCTGGCGCCGACGATCAAGACCTTCGTCACATTCAGCGTATACTAGGACCTGAGTACGTCTTGACCCTAACGAGTGAAGATCTGCCCACAAACGAGACAAGCTCAGAGGATCTAGAAGCGTTTCGAGAAACGATCAGTCACGCCGCCGATAGTGGTGATGGGCAGGACCTCAACTCACTGATCCGCTCACCAAAAGCAAAGGGCCTCCCCCAGAGTTTCTGATGCTAAGCGGTTCATCCTCTTAAAACTCTTAACGCACTCAGCTAGAGTGCACGCCATCCTCGCAACACACGCAGGAATACCCTTAAGTCCACAGAAATATCCAGAAATATACAAAAGATCGGAACTTCGCGGACGCAGATGGTCTAACGATTCACCTAACTTGGAACAACCACCATGAGTCAACTACCCCGGATCCCTTTTCCCGCAAAAACGCCTTTTCTATTTTTGGCAGCGCTCTTGGCAGCGAGCACAGCGGTTCATGCTCAAAGCGAGACCGCCACCATTTCTCGCTCCGGAGGCCCGAGCCCAGTTCAAGAGCGCTTGGATGAAGCAGATCAGTCACCCCGCGCCATCGTCATTGAAGCGCACATCGATGGAAAGAGCGAGCAGCAACCAATGTCGAGACAAAAACGGATTCGTGTGCTGAGCTCCTCTGAGCGCTTTGACGATGCAGAGATTGATGCCTTAGTCGAGCGCCTAGTCAAAAAATATGGAAGCTCCGAGCACTCCGATGCCCTAGTCGAGCTTGAAACCATTGAAGAGATCGAACTCAGTGATATGGACGCTAATGTTTTCATCACTCGTGGCGAAGACTTTGATACTGAGCACGGCGATGTGGTGCACTTCATGGCGCGCGCTGATGGGCCCGGTATGCCGCCGAAGAGCGGCTTTAGATGGAGGGAGAAACGACCGCATCGTGTAGCGTTATCTGAACAGGCCGCCGAGTGCGTTCTATCGCGAATTACCAAGATTCAAACTGACGTGGCAGCACACTTGCTCCGCGATGCTTGTGCTGCGGCGTATCCCTTTGATGACGAATGATCGCCGTGTCTGACCCACGTTAACTCGAGTTTTTAGCCGCCTCGACCTGGGTTAGTACCGCTTCTAAAGCGACAAGGAATTCATCAGCGCGCAAGTCGCTCAATGAAGCCGGAGGTGACGCGCGGTACGCATCAATTTCCCTTGCTAAGACAGCAAATGGGGTGAACCCCATTAATTCAGCAGTGGGCGCCAGTGCATGGGCGACCTCAATCAATTCAGCCGGCAATAGTGTCATGGGCGCGATCTGCGCCTTTGCCCCGTCCAGACTTTCAGAAAAGGCCTGCAACAACTCTTGCATGACCTCCGGTCCCATTTCGCTGCTCAGTGTTTCAAACTTGTCGCTGTCTAAAACGGCGTCTGGCTCTAATGCGGAACCCTGATCCAGCACACCCGCTGGCACGTCCGCCAGATTCAAAGGCTGTTCTCGATTAGCACGCTGATGCTGTGAATCCGACGCTATGCCAGATAGCGCATTCGCTAGCGCCTTAACATCAAACGGCTTGGTTAGTATTCCATCAAAAGCTGTTTTGATCTGCTCTGAGCCCTCAAAATTCAGCGATGCGGTCATAGCGATGATTGGCTGATTAAACTCCGGATATCGGTGTTGGATTGACAGCAGCAGCTCGTGGCCCGTCATGGAAGGCATGTTGTAGTCCAACAACATGACATCCGCATCCAGTTCAACATCGGCTTGGGAAAGCAGCGCCTCACCTGATTCAAAGCTTCGAACCTTTGCGCCGTACCTGGCCGCCATCTGTTCAACGACTAATCGATTGGCTCGCATGTCGTCCACTACCCAAAGTGTTTTGCCACCAAGTACCTGTTTGGGATCCGTTTGAGGCTCATCAGTGACCCATTCTGCTTCGGTAGTCTCCATCGGCAGCGCGATACTAAACCGTGTTCCCTCACCTACCTTACTCTCAACTGTAACGTCTCCAGACATCAACTCGACCAAGGTTTTCACGATTCTTAAACCAAGGCCCGTTCCTCCATAGGTACGAGCATGTTCAGGGTCCACCATCACATATTCACCGAACAGGTCTCCAAGCTTGTCCTCGGGTATGCCGATCCCTGTGTCGATCACATCAAGGTAGACCCCTTCCCCTGTCTCTGTCACGCAAACCTCTACCCTGCCAGACTCGGTGTACTTAATGGCGTTGCTCAAGAGGTTGGTCAGAATTTGCCGGACCCTAAATTCATCCCCGAGGAATTGCCGCTGATTGGCAAGTGAACGACTATCGCGACTCACTGCTACTCGCTTAGAGGCAGCGAGCGGCTCCATCAATTGAATCAGCTCATCAATCAAACGGCCGGGTGAGAAGGGCTTCAGCGACAGTTGGATTTTGTCTGCTGCACCTTGGCTATAATCTAGAACATCGTTCACCACTTGCGACATGTACTCTGCCGATGCGACAGCTGACTCGAGCAATTGTTTTTGCTCACCAACCGACGCTGGTGCGAGCGCCGTCAGGATGCCCTGGAGACCGTGGAGGGGGTTTCGAATCTCGTGACTAATGGTGGCAAACAACCTCTCCTTTCTCCGCATCTCGAGCTCTGCTCGCTCAGAAGCCTAAGTCAGCAATGTGTTCTGCTCAGCAATTGCAGTCATCAATGCTTGATTCTCTCGTCTCGTCTCGATTTCAGCCGCAATGCGGCGCAGCGTGACTTTGACAGCGCCATCGTTCCATGGTTTTTCAATGAACTGGTGAATTGAACCCGCGTTGACGGCTTCGATCACGTCCCGTAAGTCGGCATTGCCAGACATCAAAAGCCGCATCGAAGAGGGGATCAAGTCTGCTAATTTCTCCATCAATACAATGCCTGTCATCTCAGGCATTCTGAAGTCTGAAATTACAATATCGAAGGACCTTCCCTCTGCTTGCTCGAGCGCTAAAGACGGGCGCTCACATGAAACGATGTCAAACGCCTCTAGACGCAACATTCGAGCAAGCGCCGAAAGAATGCGCGGTTCATCGTCAACGATAAGTATTGAAGTTTTCTGAGCAGGCATCGGTATCAAAGGTCGCTTTCGCTCTCAATAGGACACATTTTCTCATGGTTTGGTCGGCCCAACCAAACCCGTAGCCCTCTGAGTTCGTGGCTTCTAAGCAAGTCAACCTAGGATCAACTGTAGTCTCTCATTTTCCTGGATTCCTTGCGCTACACATCACCCCGAACCCATCAAGCTTCGATGAATAAACCTTAGAGGCCAGCCTCCTGCGAATGCTCATCACACCCGCTCGAACCCTACTCACACGTACCCTGCACTGCGAGTTAACAGCACATCAGCGTCCGCCGCCCCTCTTGCCTTAGCACGGATTGGATGAGCTCCCTCTCTTGGAGGCAAATTTTCATGTTTTTCAAAATCTGCCGACTTTGCACTAGACAGCCAACGCTGTCTCTAGCGTTAGCTTACTTTTTTAGCTCTACCCAAGCATACTTTAAGGACCTGCCCATAACGGCTAGCCGATAGATGCCATCACCATGACTCGACCGCTTAGCAACTTTCAACTCGCCGCCTACTCTGGCGTATCGCTCCCCGCTGCAGCCATGGGCATGCCCATCGCGGTCTACCTGCCGCGGTTTTACAGCGAGGGGTTAGGGTTATCGTTAATTACCGTTGGAATGATTTTTACCCTCGCACGAATTTGGGATGTCATTACTGATCCGATGATGGGCTGGCTCATTGATCGTTACGAGACCCGATGGGGACGCAGAAAGCATTGGATTGCCATCTCCGTTCCTATCCTTGTCATCGCCATCTACCACGTTTTCCTACCCGACCCCTCTTCCGTCACACCACTTTATCTCGGGTTTTGGCTCATCGTTCTCTACGTCGGATACACCATGCTCGCCATTTCTCACCAATCATGGGGCGCAGAGCTCACCCGAACCTATGATGAGCGCTCTAGGTTATTTGGTTGGCGAGAGATTTTTGTTATTGGCGGGATGACCATCGTGCTCGCCCTCCCTGCTATTAGCGAACTCACGGGAAGTGATGACCAGGCGAGCAAGGTTGCCAGCATGGGTATCTTTTGCCTGGTGATGTTTCCTTTGCTTGCACTACCAACCCTCTACTTTGTCCCTGATAGCCCTGCTGCGAAAACAAGTCAGTTGAGTTTGAAACGTCAATTTCAACTGCTCGTACAGAATCCCCTTCTCTGGCGTATCCTTGCATCGGACTTTACATCAGGCTTTGGAACAGCAGTGAGTGGCGCGCTCTACATCTTCGTCGCCAGCACCGTGTTTGAACTACCAGAGCATGCGAGTCTCGCACTCCTGTTCTACTTCTTGGCAAGTTTCCTTGCCATGCCGATGTGGATGAGGCTGGCGGTACGCGTAGGCAAAAGCAATGCGCTGCTGATCGCACTGGTCTATGGTGTCGTTATCAATCTTGCGCTAATACCGCTTGCAGAACCTAAAAACGTTGCGGTGCTCTGGGGCTTTACTTTGAGCTACGGCGTCGCCTTTGGCGCGGCTCCCACATTACTTCGGTCCATGATGGCTGACTTAACCGATCATGATGAGCTGAGATCAGGCGAGAATCGAAGCGGGCTTTTTTTTGCCACGCTCACCACGACCAATAAACTGGGCGCGGCGGTGGCAGTCGGCGTCAGTTTTGCCATTTTAGAGGTGGCCTTTAACTTTGTTCCTGGCCAAGCAAACTCAGAGACGGCGCTGAACGGACTGCTCATCACTTATTGCGTTGGAACAGCGCTTGGACTTGGACTCGCTGCGCTTCCACTCATCGGCTACCCACTAACCAAGAAAGCCCATGAGGAAATCCGCAAAGCACTCGATGCAAGACAATGACATCACCATGCGGCCAATCCGTTTGATCGAAGGACTCGTAATCCGACCAAACAGTTAAGACCTTGTTATGGCAAACCAAGACCGACTTTACTTCGATGGTCAGTGCCCACTGTGTAGTTTTGAGATGCGCCACTTGGCGAAAAAGAAGCATGATTCCCTCGAGCTTCTGGACATCCACTCTCTCCCCGATCTAACGGCAGAGCAGCGCGACTCGCTCCTTAAAACGCTGCACCTTGAGACCCGTTCTGGCGAAGTACTGCTTGGGTTAGAAGCAAGCCGTTACGCCTGGTCAAAAACACCCTGGAGCGGGCTCTTTAGTTGGCTGGGTTGGCCGGTAATCAAACCCATTGCTGATCGGGTCTACGCAGGCTGGGCAGCGCGCCGGTTTAAGCAGCGCTACCGCCCGTGAGCGCCCCCCTGAACGAGCTATCTCCGCCTTCAGCGCTAATCATCGGCGGCACAGGGGGAATCGGCGGGGCGATTATTGAGGCGCTAGTGAGGGAAGGGAAATTTACCGTTCACGGAACCACGCGACAGCGGCTCGCGCCTTCTCCCGGCATCACTTGGCACCGGCTAGATGTTGCAGACGAGTCCAGCGTTGCTCAGCTGGCGGCTGACCTAGACCGCCTGGATCTCGTTATTAACACGGCAGGCGTACTATCGAACGAACGATTTTCTCCGGAAAAGTCTGTGAGACAAGCCAGTGCGGATCAATTTCTAGATCAAATGCGCACCAACGCCATGCCTCTTTTACTGTTAGGTAAGCACCTTGGGCCACTGCTGAAAAAGAGCGATCACGCTCACTTCATCACACTGTCAGCAAGAGTAGGCTCAATCTCTGATAATCATCTAGGCGGCTGGTTCAGTTATCGCGCCTCCAAGGCGGCTCTCAATATGTTGGTCCGAACCCTCGCCATTGAATGGCAACGCACTCTTCCCAATACCTGTCTGGCAGCCTATCACCCAGGCACCGTAGACACCGGACTGTCGAAGCCTTTTGTTTCTAAACCGGCAGCCGCCAAGGGCCGGCAGCCTCGGGCTCGTGAGGTTTTGTCCCCTGCGGCAGCCGCAGCGCACCTTCTCGCACTCATCCCTAAACTCACGCCCCAACACACCGGAACGTTCTGGGATTGGCGCCATGACCAAATCAGCTGGTAAGGCGCTTCGATCGCGCACAACGTGAGACTTGGTTGAGTCATGGACGACTCGGAATGAGACTCCCCGTTTGCCTCAGCTCGCCCGGCCAAGTGTCGACGCTCCGCTCTCATTCGTGACGGGCCTTGATCCCTTCCTCAGCAATTTCGACACCTGAACAACATCTGGCCAGCAAATACCTACAGCGCCTATACTGCTCAACAAAGAACGCTATCAAGGGAATAAGCTATGAAAGGCGTAGTCATGAACCTACTCGCGGACATGGTTGAAACTCAATTGGGGATGCAGGAATAGAATGAGGTCCTGGATGAGGCAGGCGAGGACGGTGTCTACACTGCTACTGCACTGTACGAAGACGAGCGTTTGCTCAATATGGTGGGCATTATTAGTCGGCGAAACGGCATCCCCGTATCAGATTTAGTCTTCGCATTCGGTCAGTTCATGTTTCCCGCCTTTTATGACCGCTACCCTCAATTGATCGATGGCCATGCCAACATGTTAGATTTCTTGGAGGGCCGTGATTCATGTAGAGGTCGCCAAGTTGTACCCAGGCGCAGTGACCCCTGGCTTTTCAGAGTCGCGACGGGACGATAAAACGCTTCACCTCACCTACACCTCAGAGAGAAAGCTTTGCAGGCTGGCTGAGGGTCTTATCGATGGCGCAGCAACACATTACGGCAACGACTATGAGCTGACACACAGTCCCTGCTACAACGAGGGTGGAGATCATTGTGGACTGCTGATCTCGCTCAACTAGGGCCCCGACATGGATGCTTTTGAGCGTGCTTATCACCGGGAAAAAGCCGCGCGCAAACAAGCCGAGGACGAGCTCGAGACGCTCTCAAGAGAGATCTATCAAAAAAACGAAGAGCTGAGCGAACTCAACGCAGACTTGCTCCGAAACCAAGCACAACTGGTGCAAAGTGAAAAGCTAGCAACGGTTGGCCAATTGGCGTCCGGAGTAGCGCATGAAATCAATAACCCCCTTGGATTTTCGCTGAGCAACCTTTCAACCTTGAGGGACTACGTCGCAGAGCTGACCAAACTGGTAGCTGATGAGCAGCGCCTGGTAACTGATCAAACGACGCTTATGCTCGAGGACTTACCCATTCTCATTGAGGAGACAGTGGATGGGCTTCACAGTATTCAAAGCATCGTTAATGATCTACGCAATTACTCTCGCGATGCAGGTGATCAGTTCTCTCAGACTGATGTTGAAGCATGCATCGGATCAACCCTCAACATGCTCCGTAACCAAATTACACCGGAATTCGATATTAAGGTTAGCTTAGATAATCTTCCGCTCATTGACGCCAACCCCGGCAAGCTTAACCAAGTGTTTTCCAATTTGATCATCAACGCGATTCAAGCCATGCCAGCCGGTGGCGAAATCTCCATCGATGGAGAAGCCGATGCGGACGGGCTGATCGTGCGAATCAAAGATACGGGCCCAGGGATACCCGATGAGATCCTAAGCACCTTGTTCGAGCCTTTTCATACAACGAAGCCTGTTGGTGAAGGCACAGGCCTTGGTCTATCCATCTGTCGTGCCATTATCGTCGACCATCACCAAGGCTCAATCGAGGCCCGTCCTATTGATCAAGGCCCCGGAACCGTATTTGAGATACGCCTACCCACCTCCCAAGCTTAGATTCACCAATAAGCAATCAATCGATTATTTGAATCGAAGCGTACAAAACAATTCATTGGCTACTGGCATGGACTACCGACTAGACTTCGCGCAAGTTGATAACCCTGCTGACGTAAGTTTTATATGAGGCGCGCTCCAGAGGGGACTCCAGGTTGAGCAAATAACCTCAGCCTCTCGAAGCGCGGAATCTAGGGGTCCTTTTTTAAGAGAACCCTCAGCGGATGGGAGCCCATAGCGGATGGGAGCCCTTAGCGGATGGGAGCCCTTAGCGGATGGGAGCCCTCGATAGAAAAGAGCTGTCAGCGCAGAAGAGCCATCAGCTAAGAAAAGAGCCATCAGCTAAAAAGAGTCATCAGCTAAGAAAAGAGTCATCAGCTAAGAAAAGAGTCATCAGCTAAGAAAAGAGCCGTTAGCGCAAAAGAGGCATCAGGACACAAGTGCTTCTGGTCGGGGTACGGACGACAGAATCGGAGGAT
>Ga0255780_10000082_pt1 | contig 84124 bp, 83 predicted proteins | sample 071ome_32_FD_179978 | JGI IMG/M metagenome (GOLD analysis project Ga0255780, IMG submission 179978) | Coastal salt marsh microbial communities from the Groves Creek Marsh, Skidaway Island, Georgia - 071405AT metaG (version 2) | ecosystem: Environmental > Aquatic > Marine > Intertidal zone >... | reverse complement strand
GGAGTGCCTAAACACAGGGCCAAACCTAGCCGTAAGTTTGTAAGAGAAGGGTTAAGGGCCACCGCCCAAACCCGCGAAAGGAAAGCCGATGAGCCAGCCTGTCACACGTTTCGCCCCCTCGCCCACGGGGTATTTGCATATTGGCGGCGCGCGCACGGCCTTGTTCAACTGGCTTTACGCGCGCGGGCGGGGTGGGAAATTCCTGCTTCGGATCGAAGATACGGATCGCGCCCGCTCGACCCCAGAGGCGACAGCGGCCATTTTAAAGGGCTTGGCTTGGCTTGGCCTCGATTGGGACGGGGAACCCATCAGCCAGTTTGAGCGCGCAGACCGCCATGCCGAAGTGGCGCGCGCGATGCTGGAAAATGGCACGGCTTATAAATGCTTTGCCACTCAAGACGAGATCGAAGCCTTTCGCGAGGCGGCGCGGGCAGAAGGCAAATCCACCCTTTATCAAAGCCCGTGGCGGGATGCGGCCCCTGAAACCCACCCTGACGCGCCTTTTGTCATCCGTCTGCGCGCGCCGCGTGATGGTGAAACCATCATCAAAGATCAGGTTCAGGGGCGTGTCACCATCGGCAATGCGCAATTGGATGATATGGTTTTGCTGCGCTCGGACGGAACCCCGACCTATATGTTGGCGGTGGTGGTTGATGACCATGACATGGGTGTGACCCATGTGATCCGCGGCGATGACCATCTCAACAATGCCGCACGGCAAAGCCAGATTTATCACGCGATGGGATGGGATTTGCCCATTTGGGCGCATATCCCGCTGATCCACGGGCCAGACGGCAAAAAACTGTCCAAACGTCACGGCGCTTTGGGGGTCGAGGAATATGCCGCGATGGGATACCCGCCTGCCGCAATGCGCAATTATCTCGCCCGTCTGGGGTGGAGCCATGGTGATGATGAATTGTTCACCGATGCCCAAGCAACCGAATGGTTTGATCTGGGCGGCATTGGCAAATCGCCTGCGCGGCTTGACTTCAAAAAGCTCGAAAATGTCTGCCAATGGCATATCGCACAGATGGAAGATGCCGCGCTTTTGGGGGATATTGAAACATATCTCGCAGCGGCCAGTCAGCCCGCCCTTTCGCAATCGCAGAAAGATGGCCTCAAATCCGCGCTCTATTGCACAAAGGATCGCGCCAAATCCCTGCCAGAGCTTTTGATGAAGGCCGCGTTTGTTTTAAACGAAAGACCAATAAAACCTGATGAAAAGGCCTTAGGGACGCTGGATAATGTATCCCGTGGTATACTGAAATCATTGACTGCGCAATTGCAGAATGCTACGTGGACGCGTGAGGGTCTTGAAACGCTGATCGGCGCAGTCGCCGAGGCGCATGAGACCAAACTTGGCAAATTGGCAGCACCGCTTCGTGCGGCCTTGTCGGGACAAACAGTTTCACCGAGTGTCTTTGATATGATGCTCGTGCTGGGTCGGGACGAATCCATTGCCCGACTTACGGATGCAACGGTTGGTGCGGATTAAACCAGACCCGCACCAATGAGGCCCCAAGCGCATGCTACGGCCAGATACGTCAACACCCCCCGTGCAAACCCTGTGTTTTGCGCGGTAAAGCGAGAGGGAACGTCATGACTGACACGAAAACGGCCAAACTCAGCATCAATGATCGCGACTTCGATCTTCCCGTCTACAGCCCCACAGCAGGGCCTGATGTCATCGACATCACCAAACTATATGGCCAAGCGGGCGTATTCACCCATGACCCAGGCTTTACCTCCACCTCGTCTTGCGAAAGCCAAATCACCTTCATTGATGGCGACAAGGGCGAGCTTTTACACCGCGGCTATCCAATCGACCAACTGGCGAAAGATTCGCATTATCTCGAGGTTTGCTACCTTTTGCTTTATGGCGAATTGCCGACAGCGGCCGAATTGGAAGATTTCGAGACCCGCGTGACCCGTCACACCATGATCCACGAACAGATGCATAATTTCTTCCGTGGCTTCCGCCGTGACGCGCACCCAATGGCGACAATGGTGGGTGTCGTGGGGGCAATGTCGGCCTTCTATCACGACAGCACCGATATTGCGGATCCTTGGCAGCGCGAAGTGGCTTCGATCCGTATGATCGCGAAAATGCCAACCATTGCTGCGATGGCCTATAAATATTCCATCGGCCAGCCCTTTGTGTATCCGCGCAATGACCTCGATTATGCGACCAATTTCTTGCGGATGTGCTTTGCCGTGCCCGCCGAGGAATATGTGCCTGATCCTGTGCTAAGCCGCGCGATGGATCGCATTTTCACGCTGCACGCAGATCACGAACAAAACGCCTCCACCTCAACGGTGCGCTTGGCGGGCTCGTCTGGGGCGAACCCGTTTGCCTGTATCGCGGCGGGTATTGCCTGCCTTTGGGGGCCTGCGCATGGCGGTGCGAACCAAGCCTGCCTTGAAATGCTGCGCGAAATTGGCACTGTGGATCGCATTCCCGAATATATCGCCCGCGCGAAAGACAAAAATGACCCGTTCCGCCTGATGGGCTTTGGTCACCGCGTCTATAAAAACTTTGACCCGCGCGCGAAGGTGATGAAGGAAAGCGCCGATGAGGTGCTGGATCTATTGGGTGTTGAAAACAATCCAACCCTGCAAGTTGCGAAAGAACTTGAGAAAATCGCGCTTGAGGACAGCTATTTCGCGGATAAGAAACTCTATCCAAACGTGGATTTCTATTCGGGCATCATTTTGGATGCGATGGGGTTCCCAACCTCAATGTTCACCCCGATCTTCGCGGTTAGCCGCACAGTGGGTTGGATTGCACAGTGGAAAGAAATGCTGAACGATCCTGCGGCAAAAATTGGCCGTCCGCGTCAGCTTTATACTGGCCCAACCAAGCGCGATTATGTAGATATCGCCAAGCGCTAAGGCACGACTTTAGATGGAAAAAGAAAAGCCGCCCTCTAGGGGGCGGCTTTTTTGTGTCGTTGAGGGCACGCGGTGGATTATTCCACGCCTTCAATCAAGACCAATTCGCGAATTGAGCTGTCCTTGGCAAATGCCATCGCCTCTTGATAGGCGGGGCTGTCATAGCAGGCATTGGCATCTGCCAAACTGGGGAACCAGATCACCACATTGCGCGCATGGCCCTGCCCTTCCTTGATGATCACCTCACCACCACGGGCCAAGAATTTGCCACCAAAGGCCGCAATCGCGGGGCCTGCCAATTCGGCATAGCGCGCATATTCCTCTGGATTTGTAACGGTGACATGCGCCACCCAATATGCCCCTGCCATGTTATGATACTCCCTTAATCACATGCCGCACGGCTGCAAGCGCCGCATCGGCTTGGGTGGCATCCTTCGCCCCCCCTTGCGCCAAATCTGCGCGGCCACCGCCGCCCTTGCCGCCAAGCGCCTCAACGGCTGCCTTGACCAGATCAACGGCGCTAAGCCGCGCGGTCAGATCATCGCTGACCCCTGCGGCCACTGCGGCCTTGCCATCGGCTTCGGCAATCAAAAGAACCGCGCCAGAGCCGATTTTGGCCTTATGCGCATCAATCAGGCTGGGCAGATCTTTGCCAGTAACACCTGCAACCACCTGCCCAAAAAAGGCGATGCTGCCGATATCTTCGGCAGCGACCTCTTTGGCCCCCGCACCACCACCCGCAAGCGCAAGCTGTTGGCGCAATTGGTCGCGTTCATTCTGAAGCGCGCGGCGCTCCTCCATCAACGACTGGACACGGGCCAAAACATCAGGGCCTTGCGCCTTGAGCATCCCGCCAAGCTGACCCAGAATGCGATCTTGTTGCGCTAAATAATCAAAGGCTGCTTGCCCCGTCAGCGCCTCAATGCGCCGCACACCCGAGGACGAGGCGGTTTCCGCAAGGGTCACATACAGACCAATATCGCCCGTCTGGCGCACATGGGTGCCGCCGCACAGTTCAAGACTATAAGTGGCGCCATCGCTGCCCTTGCCTGACCCTGCAAGTTTGCCCATGGAGACCACGCGCACCTCATCGCCATATTTCTCACCAAAGAGCGCCTGCGCCCCCAAATCACGCGCCGCGTCAGGGGTCATGATCCGTGTCTCAACCGCCGCGTTTTGGCGGATGAACTCATTCACCTCAGCATCGACCCGCGCCAATTCCTCGGTGCTGAGCGCCTTGGCGTGCGAGAAGTCAAAGCGCAAACGATCCGCCGCATTCAATGAACCGCGCTGCGCCACATGATCCCCAAGCGCGCGGCGCAGGGCCTCGTGCAACAAATGCGTGGCCGAATGGTTCGCGCGAATGGCGCTGCGGCGGCTGTGATCCACAACCAATTCCGCGGCCTGCCCCGTCTTAATCTCGCCTTCTGTAACCTTGGCTATATGCAAGAACAGGCCCGCAACCTTTTTCGTGTCTGATATTTCAGCGCGGCCCGTATCGGTCTTAACCAGACCAGTATCGCCAACCTGACCACCGCTTTCGCCGTAGAACGGGGTTTGGTTCGTGATCAGCGTGACAGCGCCGCCTTTTGCCGCGGCGTTCACTTCAGCCCCGTCAGAAACAAGGGCCAAAATCTGACCTTCGGCCTGTTCCGTATCATAGCCCAAAAATTCGGTCGGGCCATGTTGATCGGCCAGATCATACCAAATTGCGGCATCTGCCGCCTCGCCCGACCCCGACCATGCGGCGCGCGCCTTGGCCTTTTGGGCCTCCATCGCTTGGTCAAACCCGTCTGTATCCACCTTGCGGCCCTTTTCGCGCAGAGCGTCTTGGGTCAAATCCAGCGGAAAGCCATATGTGTCATAAAGTTTGAACGCAGTCTCACCTGCCAAAGCGGCCCCTTCGGGCAGATCAACAAGGGCCTCGTCCAACAGTTTGAGCCCACGATCAAGCGTGGTTCGGAAGCGTTCTTCCTCAAGCTTAAGCGTCTCGGTGATCAGCGCCTGCGCGCGGCCAAGCTCGGGATAGGCCTGCCCCATCTGGCTGACCAAAGCAGGCACGAGGCGATACATCAGCGGGTCTTGCGCGCCCAAAAGATGGGCGTGGCGCATCGCGCGGCGCATGATGCGGCGCAACACGTAACCCCGCCCCTCGTTTGAGGGCATAACCCCATCCGCAATCAAGAATGAGGTCGAGCGCAAGTGATCCGCAATCACGCGGTGATGCACATTCTTTGGCCCATCTGGATCAACGGATGTTGCGTGGGCGGAGGCCTCAATCAAGGCGCGCATCAGATCGGTGTCGTAATTGTCGTGCTTGCCCTGCAAAAGCGCGCCAATCCGCTCAAGACCCATGCCCGTATCGATGCTCTGCATCTTAAGGGGCACCATCGAGCCATCCGCGAATTGCTCATTTTGCATGAAAACCACGTTCCAAATCTCAATGAAACGATCGCCATCTTCTTCGGCCGATCCAGGAGGGCCGCCCCAGATATGGTCGCCATGATCATAGAAAATCTCGGTGCAAGGGCCGCAAGGACCTGTTGGCCCCATCTGCCAGAAATTGTCGGATGTGGCGATGCGGATGATCCGATCCTCAGGCACGCCCACCTTTTTCCAAATCTCAAACGCCTCGTCATCGGTATGATAGACCGTGGTCAATAGACGTTTCGGGTCGATATCAAAATCCTTGGTGATCAATTCCCATGCAAAGGGAATGGCCTCTTTTTTGAAGTAATCACCAAAGGAGAAATTCCCAAGCATTTCGAAAAACGTGTGATGGCGCGCCGTGTAGCCGACATTATCAAGGTCATTATGCTTGCCGCCTGCGCGCACGCATTTTTGCGCCGTGGTGGCGCGCGGCGGGTCGCGATGCTCAAGCCCTGTGAAGACGTTTTTGAACTGCACCATGCCCGAATTGGTGAACATCAAAGTCGGGTCATTGCGCGGCACAAGTGGCGAGCTTTCGACAATGGCATGGCCGTTGCGTTCAAAATATTTGAGAAAGGTTGAGCGAATATCGTTCAAACTGGCCATGAGCACGCGGTCTTTCTGACTAAATCCATCGGTTCTGCGTGGGATACAAGTTTGTCAAAGCACTGTCCACAGGACAAAAACTTGGGGCGGGGATGGAAATTTCAAGGGCCTAAAATACAAGACGCGCGCAGCCCGATTGGGGCTACGCGCGAAACCGTGCTGATGCGAGGAGTGAGGAATTAATCCTCAACCATCGCGCTGTCATCACTGTCGTCCATGCCGAATTCCAACCCATGGGCGGCGCGGATTTTGTCTTCGATCTCCAATGCCATGCTTAGATTGTCTTTCAGGAATTGCTTGGCGTTTTCGCGGCCCTGTCCAATCCGCTCGTCCCCGTAAGAGAACCAAGCGCCTGATTTCTCAACCACGCCTGCCTTAACACCCAAATCAAGCAATTCGCCCGTTTTCGAGATGCCCTCGCCATACATGATGTCGAATTCAACCTGTTTGAACGGAGGGGCCACCTTGTTTTTTACCACTTTCACACGGGTTTGGTTGCCGACAACCTCGTCACGATCCTTGATCGCGCCGATGCGGCGGATATCCAAGCGCACGGATGAATAGAATTTCAGCGCATTGCCACCTGTGGTGGTTTCTGGGCTGCCAAACATCACACCGATTTTCATGCGAATCTGGTTGATGAAAATCACCATACAGTTTGAGCGTGCGATGGAACCTGTCAGTTTGCGCATCGCCTGAGACATGAGGCGCGCATGCACCCCGACCGAGCTGTCGCCCATATCACCCTCAAGTTCGGATTTCGGGGTCAACGCTGCAACGGAGTCGACCACAACAAGGCTGACCGCACCAGAGCGCACCAATGTATCGGTGATTTCAAGCGCCTGTTCCCCTGTATCAGGCTGAGAAATCAGAAGATCATCCAAGTTCACGCCCAATTTTTTGGCATATTGTGGGTCAAGCGCGTGTTCGGCATCGACAAAGGCGCAAACCCCGCCCTTCTTTTGCTCTTCCGCGACCGCGTGAAGCGTCAGCGTGGTCTTCCCCGAGCTTTCAGGGCCATAGATTTCGATGATCCGCCCCTTTGGCAGACCCCCAATCCCAAGGGCGATATCGAGCCCGAGCGAGCCTGTCGATGTCGCCTCAATTTCTTGGATGGCGTTCTCGCCCCCAAGGCGCATGATCGAGCCCTTGCCAAATTGGCGCTCGATCTGTGCCAAGGCGCTGTCGAGTGCCTTTTGCTTTTCCGCCGCGTTGCGATCCGTCATGTCCAGAATATCCGCCATTGCCATTGGTTTGGCTCCTTATTTCACACTGCTGCCAAGGCGGCAATGCTTGCCCGTGTTCACCTCTTGTTCTCGGATATAAATGCAAACAAATAGAGAACATTTCAAGTAAAATCTTGCAAGGCCCATGTTTTACGGTGAATGGTAAAGAAGTGGTTACGGGGATCGCCCTTGGCGATAATATTAATATGCTCTTGTTTTTTAAGCAGAAACTGGTGCTTTTCAGTGTGCCGAAAACAGGCACAACCGCATTAGAGGCCGCAGCCCTGCCCTATGCGAGGGCGACGATTCTTGACCTGCCGGGGATGAAACATGTCTCCGTGTTCACGTTTTTTCACGCAGCATCGGCCCAAACAATTAACGATTGATTAAGATTTACGCGAAAGGCGCGGCAGCGCGCAAAGATGCCTTATTTTGCCTGTAACACGGCAAAAAAGAACCCATCCGAGGCATCGCGCGGATCAAATCGGCGTGACTGAAGCAGGTCAAACTGCGGATGGCGCGCCAAAAACGCATGCACCGCATCCTCATTTTCCGCACGCAGCAGCGAACAGGTCATGTAAATGATAAGGCCGCGCGGCGCGGCAAGGGCCACCGCCCGATCCAAGATCTGCGATTGCTCACTCTGCAAGGCCGCCAGAGTTTCGGGTGTCATCCGCCACCGCACCATCGGATCACGCCGCCATGTTCCACTGCCAGAACAGGGCACATCCAAGAGAACCACATCAAATGGGACTTCGTGATCCAATTGCGCATCTTCGCGGGTTTGATAGACCATCCCCGCACGTTCGGCGCGCAAGGCGACATCGCCCATGCGTTTGGGGAATTTATCATATAATGTCAGATCCGCATCACTGCGCGCGGCAATGGCCAAAGATTTCCCCCCTGCGCCTGCGCAATAATCCAAAATGCGCCCTGTTTGGGGCACTGGGATCTCGGCCATTGCCATCTGCACAGACAGGTCTTGCACCTCGATCAAACCTGCCTGATAGGCGGCTGTGGCGGTGATTTTGCGCGCGCCAGTCTGCACCTCAAGCGAGGTGGCAAGGCGTGGGTCGGCCATCGCGTGCACGCCCGCTTGGGCCAAGTCGGCAATCACATGCTCAGGCGTGGTCTTGCGCGTATTTACCCGCAGATAGACAGGCGCCCGCGTGGACATGGCGGCAAGCAAGCCCTCCAAGTCTGGCCCAAATTCCGCCTTGAGCAGCACCAGCAGCCAATCGGGCGTATCGCTCAAAATATCGGGGGTTGGGTGTTCCTTCGCCTCATCCGCCGAAAGCGCGCTGGGGCCGTATGGCATCTGCCCAAAGACATCCTCAACCGCCACACCTTGCAGGCGCAAAAGCCCCAAAATCAGCGCGCGCCCCGTGGCCTGCGGGACGGTGCATCCCGCAAGGGCCGCCGCCCGGCCCCGATTGCGCAGCACATCGTAGACATGGTCGCTAATGGCCGCGCGGTCTTTTGACCCCGCGAAGCGGGCAGACCTGCCCCATGCCCGCAAGGCGGGTTCAGGGGTTTGGCCCGCAAGAATGGTGTCTAAGACCTCAATCGCGGCCTGATATCGCGCAGCAGGCGTCACGCGCGCGCCTCAGCCCACGCGGTAATTGGGGCTCTCGCGGGTGATTTGCACATCATGCACATGGCTTTCTTGCAGGCCCGCATTAGTGATTTTCACGAATTGGCAGTTTTTGCGCATCGCATCCACAGTGGCCGAGCCCGTGTAGCCCATCGCCGCGCGCAAACCGCCCACCAACTGGTGGATAACCGCATTGGCACTGCCTTTATAGGGCACCTGCCCCTCGATGCCTTCGGGCACCAATTTGTCAGAGGCGGCATCTTTTTGGAAATAGCGATCCGCTGAGCCGCGCGCCATGGCGCCAAGACTACCCATCCCGCGATAGGATTTGAACGAGCGACCTTGATAGAGGATCACCTCACCAGGGGATTCATCTGTGCCCGCAATAGCAGAGCCGACCATCGCGCAAGAGGCGCCTGCGGCAATCGCCTTGGCGAAATCGCCCGAGAATTTAATACCACCATCAGCAATGATCGGCGTGCCAGAGGCCGCGGCTGCTTCGGCACAATCCATGATCGCGGTTAATTGCGGTACACCAACGCCCGCCACAATCCGCGTGGTGCAAATGGATCCGGGGCCAATGCCCACTTTAACCGCATCTGCGCCCGCATCAATCAAGGCGCGAGTGGCATCGCCCGTGGCGACATTGCCCGCCACGACCTGCACGGCGTTGGACAGTTTCTTAACCCGCTCAACCGCATGGGCCACGCCCTCGGAATGCCCGTGCGCTGTGTCGATCACGATCAGATCACAGCCCGCGTCAATCAACGCCTCCGAACGCTCAAAGCCCGCATCACCCACGGTTGTGGCGGCGGCCACGCGCAAACGGCCTAAATCATCTTTGCAGGCATTGGGGTTCAGCACTGCTTTCTCAGTATCTTTCAGGGTCAAAAGACCCGTTAGCTTGCCCGATTTATCGACAACCAACAGCTTCTCGATCCGCCGTGCCTTCATCAGGCTTTTGGCTTCTTCCAAATCTGCAGGTTCGCGCAGCATCGCCAAATTATCACATGTCATCATCGCGCGCACAGGCGTCTCGTCAGATGTCGCAAAGCGCATATCGCGGTTGGTGACGATCCCCACCACGAGGCCCTTTTCATCCACAACAGGAAAGCCCGTGAAATTATACCGCTCGATCAGGGCCTTGGCATCGGCCAAGGTCTGATCTGGGGTCAATGTGACGGGGGAATAGACAATGCCGCTTTCAAACCGTTTCACGCGCCGCACCTCGCGGGCTTGTTCCTCAAGGGTAAGATTGCGGTGGATCACCCCCATACCGCCCGCCTGCGCCATTGCAATCGCCATGCGCGCCTCGGTCACAGTATCCATAGCGGAAGACAAAAGCGGGATGTTCAGCGCAATCGATTTTGTCACCCGCGTGCGCGTATCCGCAGTCGAGGGCAGCACGCTAGACGCGGCAGGCAGCAGCAAAACATCATCAAAGGTAAGGGCCTCACGAATCTCCATCACGCATCTCTCCTTGCGGGAGTTTCAATTGGCACTGCCCTATCTCATGCATAAGCCCTGAGGGAAAGCCCCAATCGGGAAAAAATCTCAGCCGCGAAATCCTGAGGCGACCACAAATTTCTCGGAACTATCCGCGCGGCTCGCGCCTGGTTTCACATTTGCCACCTTGGCAAAGCGCTGTTTGAGGATCTTTTGCAAATCGCCCTCAGCGCCCCCTGCCAACACTTTGGCCACAAATGTGCCGCCCTCTTCCAACACATCAAAGGCGAAATAGGCTGCGGCCTCGCACAAGGCGATGATGCGCAAATGGTCGGTTTGCTTATGCCCTGACGAGGCTGCGGCCATATCGCTCATCACGACATCGGCCTTGCCACCAAGCCAGCCTTTGACCTTTTCATCTGCATCATCTTCCATGAAGTCCAATTGATGCAGCTCTGCGCCTGCGATGGCTTCGACCTCTTGCAGATCAACACCGATGATACGGCCAATGGCCTTGCCTGATTTCTCGCCCAACGCGTTGATCCGAGGCACGGCCACCTGACACCATCCCCCCGGCGCACAGCCCAAATCAACCACCCGCGCGCCTGGCACCAGAAAGCGGAACTTGTCATCCAATTCCATGATCTTAAACGCCGCGCGGCCGCGATAGCCTTCGCGCTTGGCGCGCTGCACATAGGGGTCGTTTAACTGCCGCTCCAACCAACGGGTTGAGCTGAGTTTCCGCCCGCGTGCGGTTTTGACCTTCACACGCAAATCCCGCGCGCCGCGCCCGCTGCCGCTTTTTCCTGTGGGGGTTTTGGTCATCTCAGGTTCCAACTCGCTTCTTTCCCCCGCTTACTGCGCAGACCGCATTAGCGCAAGGGACTGCGCCTTTTGCGCGAATTTCCAAAACCTGCCGCACAGGTCATGGACAAGCCCGCCAAGCCACGCCAATTTAGCCGCAATGACGCAGCGCAAGGATCAACACCACATGGCACGCAAAATCATCATTGATACAGATCCAGGCCAAGATGATGCCGTGGCCATTCTGTTGGCTTTGGCCTGCCCTGAGGCGCTTGATGTGTTGGGCGTGGTGGCCGTTGCGGGCAATGTCCCCCTGCCCCTTACCGAGCGCAATGCCCGCATTGTAACGGGTCTGTCTGGGCGCACTGATGTGCCCGTCTTCGCGGGCGAGGCTACCCCGCTTGCCCGCCCCCTTGTGACCGCCGAGCATGTGCATGGGCAAACAGGTCTAGATGGCCCGCCTTTGCCCGAACCCCATCTGCCGCTTGACCCTGAACATGGGGTGGATTTCATCATTCGCAGCCTGCGCGCCCATCCCAACCAAGTGACGCTTTGCCCGCTTGGCCCCCTGACCAATATCGCACGGGCCTTTCAAAAGGCCCCCGATGTGATCCCCTTGGTGCAAGAGATCGTGCTGATGGGCGGCGCTTATTTTGAGGTCGGAAACATCACTCCTGCCGCTGAATTTAACATTTACGTAGACCCAGAGGCCGCCGAGATTGTGTTTCAATCAGGCGCGCCGATCACGATGATGCCGCTCGATGTCACGCATCAGGCCCTGACAACCGCGCCCCGCGTTGCGGGCTTTGAGGCAATGGGAAATCACGCAGGCGCGATGGTTGCCGCATGGACAGGGTTTTTTGAACGCTTCGACAAAGAAAAATACGGCGCTGCTGGGGCGCCTTTGCATGATCCTTGCGTGATTGCCTATCTGCTAGATCCTGACCTCTTTTCTGGTCGCACCATCAATGTCGAGATTGAAACCCAATCCGAGCTGACACTGGGCATGACGGTCGCGGATTATTGGGGTGTTACAGATCGCAAGGCAAATGCGCTGTTTATCCGCGACATGGATGCAGATGGGTTTTATGCGCTGCTGCATGACAGGATCGCAAGACTGCCATGACAGGCCAAGACAAACCCCATCCTAGCATCGGCTTTGACAACAGCTATGCCCGTCTGCCCGATCGCTTTATTGCGCGGGTTGCCCCGACCCTTGCGCCAGATCCAAAGCTTTTGGCGCTTAATCACCCGCTTGCAGACCGCTTGGGGCTTGCTGATATGCTCCGCGCTATGAGCGATGACGAACTGGCCCAGATTTTCGCAGGCAACAAGATGCTTGCAGGGGCAGACCCGATTGCACAGGCCTATGCGGGGCATCAATTCGGCGGATGGGTGCCGCAATTAGGGGATGGGCGTGCAATCCTCTTGGGCGAGGTGGTAACGGATCAGGGGCGCTTTGACATTCAACTCAAAGGCGCAGGGCGCACACCCTTTTCGCGCATGGGCGATGGGCGCGCATGGCTTGGGCCCGTCTTGCGCGAATATGTCCTGAGCGAGGCGATGGCGGCCTTTGGCATACCCACCACCCGCGCTTTGGCCGCTGTCACCACGGGCGAGGATATATTGCGCGAAGATATCCGCCCCGGCGCGGTTCTCGCCCGCGTTGCCCAAAGCCATATCCGCGTGGGCACATTCCAGTATTTTGCAGCGCGGGATGATCGCGAGGCTCTGCGCGCTTTGGCGGATCACGCAATCGCGCGCCACTATCCGCAGGCCCAAAGCCTTGATAATCTTTTGATCGGGATGCGCGATGCGCAAGCGCGCCTTATTGCGCAATGGATGGGTGTTGGGTTCATCCATGGCGTGATGAACACCGACAATATGACAATATCGGGCGAAACCATTGACTATGGCCCTGCCGCCTTCATGGATCGTTATGACCCTGAGCAGGTGTTTTCGTCCATCGACCAGTTTGGGCGCTATGCCTATGCCAATCAGCCCAATATCGCGGTCTGGAACATCGCCCAATTCGCTACCTCGCTTTTGCCCATCTGCGATGGCCCGCGTGAGGATGCAATAGACCGTTTTACCCAGATCGTGCAGGGATTTGCGGATCGCTTTGATGCGGAATGGCATGCGGTTTTGGGGCGCAAACTGGGGCTTGGCTCTGATCATCCGCAGGCAGGCACAATGGGGCTTCAGTTTCTCGAGCATCTCGCACGGTTGGGCGGGGATTTCACCCGCGCCTTTCGGGCACTGACCGATGGGGGCCTATCGGGCCTTGAGGCTGAACTGGGCGCAACAGGGGATCAAGCCCTGCGCGACTGGGGCATGATGTGGGAGGCCGAAACTACCCCAGAGACGCGCGCAGAAATGGGTCAGGCTAACCCTGTGCGCATCCCGCGCAATCATCAGGTTGAGGCAATGATCGCGGCCGCGCTATCGGGTGATCTGTCGAAATTTCAGGCCCTAAGCCATGCCTTGGCTGCGCCCTACACGCCCGATCCCAGCCTTTCCGCCTATGAGGCCGCGCCTACCGCGGCAGAACGGGTGACACAGACCTTCTGCGGCACCTAGCGGCGATTGATCAAGATAAGCCCCGCACATACCAAAGCAAGCGCAAGCAAAAGCTCAAGCCCAACCGCCTCGCCCAAAAAGAGCCACCCCATCGCAACCCCAAAAATCGGCGATAAAAAGCTAAAGGACGCAATGGAGGAGGCAGGGTAAATCGAGATGAACCAAAACCAGACCAGAAAGGCGGCAACGGCAATCACCACAATCTGAAAGCCTAGCCCCGCCCAATGGATCAGCTCAGGGTCACGCAAGAACGGGCCAAAAAACAGCGCCGCCGCGATCAATATCGGGCCAGAAACTAGAAGCTGCCAGAATAACTGCATTTCAATCCGCAGCGTGCGCAACGGCGTGATCCGTGCCGACACCGCAATCGCAGCCCAACACATTGCCCCTGCAATCGCATAAATATCGCCCAAAACCCCGCCTGCGCCGCTCGCCCGCCCGTCATGCGGCCATGCCAAAGCGCACACCATCCCGCCAAACGCAAGCGCCAACCCGATGCCTTTTTGGGCTGTAATCCGCTCGTCAGGGATCAGAAAATGCGCGGCCAGTGTCAGCCAAATCGGCATGGTGTAAAACAAAACCGAGGCGCGCGCGACCGTGGTGTAATCAAGAGCAAGGAACAGAAACATAAACTGTCCCGCAAAGAGCAGCGCCACCCAAAGGCCAGAGAGGGGCGCACGGGCGAAATCAAGCGGGATCCCACGAAAGCGCATCCACAGCAGCAGCAAAAATGCGGCCCCCACAGATCGGATGCCTGCAAAAAACACGGGCTGAATCCCCTCATTCGTGACCCTGACCACAACCTGATTAAAAGCCAGAAGAACCGCAAACAGGATCATGCCCACAGTGCCAAATTGATCCATCTGCGCTTTTCGCTGTGGTTGATCCTCCATCACCGTGCCTATGTGTTTTGATATGCCATGACCCAAGCGGTCTTTTCGGGCGATGTCAAATCCCTTACAGAAGAAAAGGCACAGGTGGAAAAAGGGCCAAATTGGTGACTGAGACGATCGAGATGAGATGTAATGCGCAAGGGCTGCGCATGACGGAACAGCGCCGCGTCATTGCGCAGGTTCTAGACGCATCCGCCGATCACCCCGATGTTGAAGAACTTTACTCTCGGGCCTCCGCCGTTGATCCACGCATTTCCTTGGCCACAGTCTATCGCACCGTTAAATTATTCGAAGAAGCAGGCATCCTAGAGAAGGTTGAATTCGGCGATGGCCGCGCACGCTATGAGGATGCGGAGCGCGAACATCACGATCATCTTATCGATGTGACAACGGGCGATGTCATCGAATTCATCGACCCCGAGATCGAAGCCCTGCAAGAAAAAATCGCAGCTAAGTTGGGCTATAGGCTTCAGGGGCATAAGCTTGAGCTTTACGGCGTGCCGATTACAGCGCCCAAGAAAAAATAGTCAGACCCGCCACAGGGCTAGCATCGCGCCACGGCACAGGCTAAGCCACGCGCAAGGCTATTTTGCACGGAAGCGACCCCCAGAATGGAAAATATACGCGGCATCGCCTTGATGACGGCAGCGATGTTTGGCTTTGCTATTGAGGATGCGCTGGTCAAAACCCTCAGCGTAACCATGCCTGTCGGACAAATTTTGATCCTTTTGGGCTTAGGGGGGGCGCTGATCTTTGGCGGGATCGCTTGGGCGCAAGGCACCAAATTGATCACCCGTGACTTGATTGACCCGCTGATGCTGACCCGCAATTTGGGCGAGATGTTTGGCACGATGGCCTTTGTCTCTGCCCTCGCGCTTTCGCCCATGTCCCTTGTCGCGGCCATTGTTCAGGCTATGCCCTTGATGGTGACGATGGGCGCGGCCCTGTTTTTAGGCGCGCCTGTTGGGTGGCGGCGGTGGAGTGCGATTATCATTGGTTTCATCGGGGTTCTCATCATCATCCGCCCGGGCACAGCCGAATTTGATATCGGTGCGGTTTTGGCGCTTTTTGGGGTCACGGGCCTGACGGCACGCGATTTGGCAACCCGTGTGATGCCCGCAAAATACAGCTCAATGCAGCTGTCGTGTTACGGTTTTTTTGCGGTCGTGCCCGCAGGCCTGTTACTCTGGGCCTTTTCAGGGGGGGCCTTTGCCCCGCAAAGCCCCGAGCTGATCCGCCTTGCTGCCGCCCTGCTTGCAGGGGTGATGGGCTATTACGCGCTGACCCTCTCCATGCGTATGGGGGATATCTCGGTCATCACACCATTTCGATATTCGCGGCTCTTATTCGCGCTGATCTTGGGCGCGATTGTTTTTGGCGAGCGGCCCGATGCCTATATGCTGACAGGGTCGGCCATCGTGATCGCGGCGGGGCTTTACACGTTGATCCGCGAAGCGCGGCTTGCGCGCGCCGCACAACAGGCGCAATCGACCCTTTCTTCTGATCCCACATCGCGCTAAAGCATCGCGCAAATCTTTTTTCTTTCTTCACAGACAGGCCAAGCCATGACCACCATCATTGATATTCACGCCCGCGAAATTCTCGACAGCCGTGGAAACCCCACTGTTGAGGTGGATGTAATCCTCGAAGATGGCACATTGGGCCGCGCGGCTGTGCCTTCGGGTGCATCCACAGGCGCCTATGAGGCGGTTGAGATGCGCGATGGCGACAAAGCGCGCTATATGGGCAAAGGTGTTCAAAAGGCGGTCGCTGGCGTCAATGGCGAATTGGCCGACACGTTGGTTGGGTTTGACGCCACCGAACAGGCCGCAATTGATGCGGTGATGATCGAAATGGACGGCACCGAGAATAAGGGCCGTCTTGGCGCGAATGCGATTTTGGGCGTGTCCATGGCCGTTGCCAAAGCCGCCGCCGAGGCGACAGGCCAACCGCTTTATCGCTATATCGGCGGCACGCAGGCGCGCGTTCTGCCTGTGCCGATGATGAACATCATCAATGGCGGTGAGCACGCAGATAACCCAATCGATATTCAAGAATTTATGGTCATGCCTGTTGCAGCCCCAACATTGTCTGAGGCTGTGCGGTGGGGGTCGGAAATTTTCCACACCCTGAAAAAAGAGCTATCCGCCGCAGGTCTGGCAACGGGTGTTGGCGATGAGGGCGGCTTTGCCCCTGCGCTTTCGTCAAGCCGCGCGGCGCTTGATTTCATCATGCAGTCGATTGAAAAAGCAGGCTTCAAGCCTGGCTCTGATGTGATGCTGGCGCTTGATTGCGCGGCGACCGAATATTTCAAAGGCGGCAAATATGAGCTGACAGGCGAAGGCCTCAGCCTGACCCCTTCGGAAAATGTGGCCTATCTCAAGGCGCTTTGCGCTGATTACCCGATCTTGTCCATCGAGGATGGCATGTCCGAAGATGATTGGGCAGGTTGGAAAGAATTGACCGATGCGATTGGCGACAAGGTGCAATTGGTGGGTGATGATCTCTTTGTCACCAACCCTGCCCGTTTGGCCGAAGGTATCGAAAAAGGCTGCGCCAATGCGTTGCTGGTGAAAGTGAACCAGATCGGCACATTGACCGAAACCTTGGACGCGGTCGAACTGGCGCATCGCAACCGCATGGCCTGCGTGATGAGCCACCGCTCGGGCGAGACCGAGGATGCCACGATTGCCGATTTGGCCGTGGCCACCAATTGCGGCCAGATTAAAACAGGCAGCCTCGCGCGTTCGGATCGTTTGGCAAAATACAACCAATTGATCCGCATCGAGGAAGAATTGGGCGATGTCGCGCGCTATGCGGGCACATCCATCCTGCGCTAAGGCATGAAGACAGCCGCCGAGATTATCGCCCATCTGGGCCTGATGCCCCATCCCGAAGGGGGGCATTATCGCCAGACATGGGTGGGCGGCGGCGTGGCCGACCGCCCTGCGGGGTCTTGCATCTATTTCCTTTTGGCCGCAGGCGAGGTCAGCCATTGGCACCATGTCGATGCGACCGAGATTTGGCATTACCACGCGGGCGCGGAATTGATCCTGTCGCTCAGCGCCACCGATCAGGGGCCTGCGCGCAATCATATTCTAGGGCCAGACCTGACCCGCGCCGCGCCGCAGATCATCGTGCCAGAGGGGCATTGGCAATCGGCGCGCAGCACGGGGGCTTACACGCTGGTGTCCTGCACTGTCAGCCCTGCCTTTTCTTTTGACGGCTTTACCCTTGCCCCTGCGGGGTTTGATATCCCGCGCGCGGCTGGCTAGGGGCGGCTGATTTGCCCGCTCCCTATGGCCGCCGCCACGCCCGTGGTTGAAGGTGCAGAGGTGGGCAGCCCTGCCTGCACCCGCGCCGCAAGATAGGCAAAGGCCTGCGCCTCGAGGAAATCCCCATCAAAGCCCGCCACCTCAACCGCCACGACTTCAACGCCCGTTAACGCGGCGAGGCGCGCCATCAGATGGCCATTCTTACGCCCGCCACCACAGACCAAAATCTGGGCAACAGGCTTGGGCAGATGTGCGAGGCCTTCGGCCACGGCGCGCGCGCTGACCTCAGCCAAACTGGCCAGACCATCGGGCAAGGGCATCGTTTGCGCCTCGGTCAGAACCTGCGCAAACGTATCGCGATCAAGGGATTTTGGGGGCATTTTCAAGAAATATCCCTGCGCCAAAACGCGTGCAACAAAGGCCTCGTTCACGCGGCCCGATGCGGCCAAGGCGCCGTCATTGTCATAGCCCTGCCCTGTCCGTGACATCAGATCATCCATCGGCGCATTGGCAGGCCCCGTGTCAAAGGCCAAAAGCGCCCCCTCCTGTTCTGGGCGGTCATGGCTTGGATCAACATAGGTGATATTCCCCACACCCCCCAAATTGAGAAAGGCCAAGGGCGCCGTGGCGCCCCTATGTTTGGCAAAGGCAAAATGATAAAACGGGGCCAAAGGCGCGCCCTGCCCCCCCATCCGCATGTCATTGCTGCGGAAATCCCAAATCACGGGGCAGTCAAAGGCCTGCGCCAAAACCGCGCCATCGCCCAATTGATGCGTGCGTCCCTGATCAGGATCATGGGCCAAGGTTTGTCCGTGAAACCCTATGAGATCAAAGGGGGTGTTCAACGCCTGCAACGCCTCGATATGGGCGCGGTGAATAACCTCTTGGGCCTCTGCAAGGCCCGCATCATCGGGCCACTTGCCAAGGCAGCCCCGCAGCACGGCACGCTCCTGCGCGCTATAGGGGCGGAAGGCCGTTTGACCAAAACCAAGCACATGCACCCCATCGGTGTCCAAAATGGCGGCATCCACCCCATCTAGCGATGTGCCAGACATCAATCCCGCCACGCGTAGCCTTGGGTTGGCTTGACCCTTTCCCTTCATCCCCGCCCCCGTTATAGATCACCGCGCAGAGCATAAAACCGCTGCGCCTCGCTTGCCAAGAATGGATCACACCGCAATGACCTACCAGCCCAAATCCGACTTCCTTCAGATCATCCGTGCGCGCGGTTTTCTTGCGGATTGCACGGATCTGCAAGAGCTAGACGAAAAGCTGCGCGCGGGCGTGACCCCTGCCTATATCGGATATGATGCAACAGCAAAATCCCTGCATGTGGGTCATTTGCTGAACATTATGTTGCTGCGTTGGTATCAGAAAACGGGGCATAAGCCGATCACATTGATGGGCGGCGGCACCACAAAGGTTGGTGATCCCTCTTTCCGATCTGATGAACGCCCGCTTTTGGATGCGGCGGCGATTGATAACAATATCGCGGGCATGAGCCGCGTTTTTGCGCGTTATCTCAGCTATGATGACAGCGCGACAGGCGCGTTGATGCTGAACAATGCCGAATGGTTGGACGGGCTGAATTATCTGGAATTTTTGCGCGATATTGGGCGGCATTTTTCGGTCAATCGCATGTTGTCGTTTGAATCGGTCAAATCGCGTCTGGATCGCGAACAAAGCCTGAGCTTCCTTGAATTCAATTACATGATCCTTCAGGCCTATGACTTTCTTGAATTGAACCGCCGTTATGGCTGTGCGCTGCAGATGGGTGGATCGGATCAGTGGGGCAATATCATCAACGGCATCGACCTGACCCGCCGTGTTTTGGATCACGAGATTTTTGGCCTGACCACCCCGCTTTTGACCACATCAGATGGCAAGAAGATGGGCAAATCCCAAGGTGGCGCGATCTGGCTGGATGGCGAGATGCTGTCGCCTTACGAATTCTGGCAATTCTGGCGCAACACGACCGATGCGGATGTGGGGCGATTCCTGAAACTTTACACCGAATTGCCTCTTGAGGAGTGCGAGCGGCTTGGCGCGCTTGCAGGTTCCGAAATCAACGAAGCTAAAATCGTTCTTGCCAATGAGGTGACGGGTCTGTTGCACGGGCGCGATGCCGCCGCCGCGGCGGAGGCCACCGCGCGCGAGGTGTTTGAAAAAGGGGGTATGGGCGATGACCTGCCCCGTCTGACGCTCAGGGCCGATGATATTGGCGAGGGCGTGTCGATTGTGCAGCTGATCACGCGCTCAGGCTTGGCAGGGTCGGGCAAAGAGGCCAAGCGCCTGATCGCAGAAGGCGGCGCACGGATGAATGACGCGGCCATCACCGATGCAGGCCTGATGATCACAGCCGGTGATCTGGCCACGCCCTTGAAACTGAGCGCAGGGAAAAAGCGCCACGCTTTGGTGGAATTGGGCTGATCCGTTAATCATGGATTTACCTTGATCGGGCAATCTTGCGGCTATGTTGCACAGCCTGCCCGATCTTGATGATGCCCTACCCATTGCCACAGCGGGCTTTGCCCAATCTGCGGGGTTTGAGCAGGCATTGCGCGCGCTCGGGCAGTCAGTTGCGCGCATTGACGGGCAGCTTTTCATATCGCGCCGGTTTCCAATCCTAGGCCCTGTTGGCTATTGCGCAAAACCTGCTCATATTCCTGCCTCGATTCTTTCAGGCGCATCCCCGCGGGGCATGGCACATGTGCTCATCAACGCGGCCACCCCTGCCCAAGGGGCGACCTTGGCGCGTGCGGGGTTTCTGCGCCTTGCCAAACCGCGCCACAGCTTGAGCGTGCCGCTGACACAAAACACAGCTGAGATGGTCGCGCGCCTGCATCCCAAATGGCGGGCCGCGCGCAAAACCGCGTTGCAGCGTGGCGCTGTGGCCCGCATTCGGCCCTTTTATACGCCGCGCGATGGGTGGCTTTTGGGCGCCGAAGCGGCACAGCGCAAAAGAAACCACTATGACGGGATCGCGCTGGCCCTTTTGGCCGAAATTGGCCGCAGCAAGACCCAAAAACTGCTTTATATATGCGAGGGGGTGTCGCGGCAGGCTGCGTTGCTATTCTCACTTTCAGGGCATGAAGCGGCCTATCACATTGGATGGCGCAGCGCCGATTGCCCCTATGGCAGCCACCAGATGCTGCTCTTCGCGGCCATGGAATACGCCGCCAAGCGGGCGCAGCATTTTGATCTGGGGCTGAGTGAGGCGGATAGCCCTGGGCTTGCGCGGTTCAAACGGGGAACGGGGGCAACACTTTTGCCGCTTGGGGGCACATGGGCGCTCAGCCGCGCTTTGGCCCCCTTGCACCGCTTAGCGCGCCAGACGCAACAGCCGCGCGCGGGCGGGCGGAACGGCGGCAATCTCTAGCCCTGTGAACACATGCAGCGTGTTCAAATCTTGATCAATCACAGCATGATCGCTGACCCACCCCCCCAACATCAAATAACTGCGCAAAAGCGGCGGCAGCGTTGCCATTGCCCGTTTCAGATCGGGTTTGCGCCGCAGCTTTGCCGCGAATGGAAACACATGGGACGACTTGATCTGAGGCCGCCATCGGGCGGGTGCAATATGGCGATCACGCAACAGCGCAAAGGCATCATGATAGGGCAGCGCATCCGTGCCGCGAAAAGACGAGCAACCAAAGAGCAGCTTGACCCCGATCTCATCCACATAGGCGGTCAATGCCCCCCATGCGAGACGCAAGATGTCCGGGTCATGCACCTCTGGCGCAAGGCAAAAACGCCCCATCTCAACCATTGGCCCGTCAAAATCGGACAGGGGCGATAAATCGTAAAACTGCGCCGAGTAACTTGTTTGCAAGGCTGCCCCATCGGGCAGGCACATCAGGCGAAAGCAGGCGACCAATTCCCCCGTCTCCTGCGTTTCAATGAGGATATGGTCACAAAGCGCATCATAGGGATCCGCATCTAGACCCGCCCCATCTGCCCCACCGCGAAAAGCACGGTGCCGCAGGGCTTGCGCGGCGGTCACATCGGCGGCGGTTTGGGCCATGCGCAGCCTATATTTCCCCGCCACCTTCTCGCGCATGATGCACCTATGTTACGCAGACAAAGGATTAATTGTTGGCGTTGACCAACTCACCCACATTGATGCGGCCAAAATTACCAATAACCTGACGGAAAATCGACACTTCACGGATCGAGCTTTCCGTAACGCGGCGCGAAATATCGACAATCTGACCATCGGCAAGCGTGTAGGTTTCCACATTCGACACGGTGCCGTTATCGGCAAAGGACACGGCCACGATATCGCGGCTCACAATTTCGGGCGCCCGCCATGCATAGCTGCGCACACGATATTGAGAATAGAACCATGTGGTTTCGCCAATCACGCCCTCACCAGCAGGGCGGCCAAGGTTTTGCCCGAGGCTGTCGCGGGTATCCTGACCGATGGTGACGGCATCCAATTCTTCTTGCGGCGGGATGAAGCCGTGATCACGGAAACTTTCGGTGCAGCCAGACAAAGCCAATCCAAAGGCCACTGCAATCACCGCTGCACGCACCCGCTTGCGCCCCATGCGTGCCTGCGTGCTGATCCGAAGTTCTGCCATGCCCATCTTCCTCACCCTAGCGCCAGCTTCCCTTCTGCGCTTAGGCGCAAACATTCAGGCATGGCGTCTGTCTTCATTTGGGCTTAACTTACAGCGACCAACAGAGCAAGCATTGCAATCGCGCGACCCTCATTTTCGAGGGGAAATTGATCAGAAACTTGAGGGGAGATCATGTCAAACGCCAGCCCACGCCCTGATCTTTTGGCTTTGGCCGAACTGCGCCGCGCAGGCGGCAAAACATTTGCCTTGACCCCCGATGCGGATGCGTTGCGCGAGATTGCAGATGATCTAGAGCTGCGTGCGCTGCGCAAACTGCGCTTTACAGGCAAAATTATGCCCGAAGGCAAAAGCGATTGGCGCCTTGAGGGGCAACTGGGCGCAACTGTGACGCAGGCCTGCAGCGTCAGTTTGGCGGATGTGGTGACGCGGATCGATACCGATGTGTTGCGCCGCTATATCGCCGATTTCACGGCGCCCGAGGCCGAAGAGGCTGAGATGCCCGAAGATGACAGCATCGAGCCATTGCCCGCAAAAATTGACCTATATGCCGTGATGACCGAAGCCTTGGCATTGGCCCTGCCCGATTATCCGCGCGCACCAGATGCCGCAACCGAAGATGACGCCGCCGATTTGGTGCATATTTACAGCGCAAGCCCCCCCAATGCGGGCCCAGTAGAGGCAGAGGTTGAGCCCCCCCAAACCGCAAACCCACTTTCTGCTTTGCAAGAATTACGGGATAAATTGGCGCAATCCCCAGCAGACAGTGGCGATGCGGGGGCGAGCAAAAACACAGGCAGCCCCGCCAAAAACAGCGATAAATAACCGCAAACAAACGCAAACGCGCGGAATTTACCCAAAGGTCTATTAGGGCTTGCATAGGTGCAGAATCTTTGTATGTTCCCGCCCTCATTCGCCAATTGGATGTTATCCCAATTTTGCGCGTGTTTTTCGGGCAAATCACCCCATGAGCCGCGCATCACAGGTTGCCCTTTGGTGAAAAAAATGTGACAGAGATTTGAAACGTGACGATGGGCTGCCCCTGTTTGGTCAATCTTGACCGCGAAGCCCCTAACAAAACCGAGGTTGAGACATGGCTGTCCCCCAGAACCGAGTGACCCGCTCGCGCCGCAACCAACGCCGTTCGCATGACGCGTTGACCGCTGGCAATCCAAATGAATGCCCAAGCTGTGGTGAGCTGAAACGCCCCCACCACGTCTGCCCGTCTTGCGGCAGCTACAATGACCGCGAGGTTATTGCCCAAGCAGACGAGATTGATCTCGATGATGACGCGGCCTAAGGGCCGCGCGTTTTTCCGAGGCAAGCGGATTTAAAAGTCATGACAGAGACATCCGTTCTGACTGGGCGTCAAGTTCCTGGAACGGTGCTATCGATTGATGCAATGGGGGGCGATCTTGGCCCCTCTGCTGTTGTTTCTGGCATGGCCAAAGCTGCACGTAAGAACCCTGATTTGCGGTTCATCGTGCATGGCGATGGCAAAACCCTGAACGAGCTGATTGCCAAACGCGGTGACCTGAAGGGGCGCTGCGACATTCGCCATTGTGACGATGTGGTTACGATGGATGCCAAACCCTCGCAGGTGGTGCGCCACGCCAAAGGCAGCTCGATGTGGAGCGCGGTTCAGGCCGTGGAAAACGGCGAGGCGCGGGCCGCTGTATCTTGTGGCAACACGGGCGCGCTGATGGCGCTGTCGATGTTGCGGTTGCGCAAAATCCCAGGGGTGAACCGTCCCGCGATTGGTGTTTTGTGGCCTTCGCGCAACCCATCTGGCTTTAACGTCATGTTGGATGTGGGCGCTGATATCCGGGCCGATGCCCAAGATTTGTTGCATTTCGCCCTGATGGGCAGCGCCTATGCGCGCAGCGGCTTAGACCAATCCCGCCCGCGTGTCGGAATCCTGAATGTAGGCACCGAGGAACATAAGGGCCGCACCGAATTACACGATGCCTATGACCTTGTCGCCCGCGCCGCACCTGCGGCAGATTTTGAATTCGTGGGCTTTGTCGAGGGGGGCGATATCCCCTCTGATAAGGTCGATGTGATCGTCTGTGACGGATTCACAGGCAATGCCGCGCTCAAAACGGGCGAAGGCACCGCGCGTCTTATCCGCGAATTTCTGCGCGAGGCATTTGAATATTCAATATTGTCGCGCTTGGCTGCGGTGATGGCCTATAGCTCGCTCAAGAGGTTGCACAAACGTATGGACCCCCGCCGCGTCAATGGCGGTGTGTTCTTGGGCCTGAATGGCACAGTGGTCAAAAGCCACGGCTCGGCAGATGGAACAGGGGTTGCAGCCGCAATCAAATTGGCGGCACGATTGGCCGCAGCGGATTTTGCAGATCAGTTGACCAAACGGATCGCCGAAGCGGAAACCGCAGCAGATCAGATCGTCCATGGGGAAGGGAAACAGGCATGACACTTCGCGCGGTCGCAACTGGAATTGGCCATTACCTGCCTGAGCGGGTTGTGCCCAATTCGGAGTTCGAAGCGCAAATCGACACTTCGGATGAGTGGATTCGCGCCCGCACAGGGATTGAACGGCGTCATTTCGCCGCCGACGGCGAGACGACCAGCCAAATGGCAATCAAGGCCTGTGAGGCTGCCTTGGCGGATGCGGGCTTGTCTGCGGCCGATGTTGATGGCGTCATCGTTGCCACCTCAACCCCAGATCTCACCTTTCCCTCTACCGCCACGATGGTGCAGCATGGGCTTGGGATGACTCAGGGGTTTGCTTTTGATGTGCAGGCCGTCTGCGCGGGGTTTATCTATGCGCTGTCTACCGCCAATGCCTATATCCTCTCTGGTCAGGCCAAGCGGATTTTGGTGATTGGTGCGGAAACCTTTAGCCGCATTTTGGATTGGGAAGATCGCGGAACTTGCGTTTTGTTTGGGGATGGCGCAGGCGCCGTTCTGTTATGCGCCGAAGAAAGCGCGGGCGCGGCCACAGATCGGGGCGTTTTGGCCGTTGATCTGCATTCAGATGGTCAATTTCGTGATCTGCTTTATGTCGATGGCGGTGTCTCGCAGACACAAACCACAGGCCATCTGCGGATGGAAGGGCGCGAAGTGTTCCGCCATGCGGTCGAAAAACTGGCCGAAACCGCCCATGCCGCGCTCGCGCGTTCGGGCAATGCGGCCCAAGATGTCGACTGGATCGTGCCGCATCAGGCCAATTTGCGCATCATCACACGCACCGCCCAAAAAATGGGGGTCGATATGGATCGGGTGATTGTGACCGTGCAAGATCACGGCAACACGTCAGCCGCATCTATCCCCTTGGCATTGTCGGTTGGCGTCGCGCGCGGCCAGATCAAAAAAGGTGACCTATTGGTTACCGAAGCGATTGGCGGTGGCTTGGCTTGGGGTGCGGTGGTTTTGCGCTGGTAAGGCGCTAAAATCTTGCCCTTACGTCACGGCGATTGACTCGCGCCGCAGCTTTGCTCATTCTGTGGCGGTGCTAAATCAACCCTTATACCGCTGCGCCAATGTCGGGAGGACATGAGCAATGAGCAATAAGACACTGACGCGGATGGATTTATCCGAAGCCGTGTTTCGTGAAGTGGGTTTGTCGCGCAATGAAAGCAGCGACCTTGTTGAGCGTGTAATTGAGTTGATGTCAGACGCATTGGTCGATGGGGGACAGGTTAAAATCTCGTCTTTCGGCACATTTAGCGTGCGCGCCAAATCTGAACGTATTGGTCGCAACCCGAAAACGGGCGAAGAAGTGCCCATTACGCCCCGCCGTGTCCTCAGTTTTCGCCCCTCGCATCTGATGAAAGAGCGGGTCGCAGACGGCAATAAGAAACGCTAAGAGGCGGGCAGGATGGCCAAATCCCCCGATGCCTTTCGCACCATTCGCGAAGTCGCCGATTGGCTTGGTGTCGCGGCCCATGTGTTGCGGTTTTGGGAAAGCAAATTCACTCAGATCAAACCTGTGAAACGCGCAGGCGGGCGGCGTTATTATCGCCCTGCCGATATGCGCCTGATCGGCGGGATCAAGGTGTTGCTGCATGATGAAGGGATGACCATTCGGGGCGTTCAGCGCCTTTTGCGCGAAGACGGGGTTGCGGCAGTCGCTGCGCGCTCGCCTGAGCTTGACCCCGATATGATGGTGGCCGAGGCGCAACCTGCCCCAAGCATTGCAGAAGTGGCGCGTGAAGCGGCGAATGAAAATACGCCAAGCCCCACGCCGCACCCTGCCCCCGCTCAGTCTGTGATGCAAGGAACCACCCTGCCCCTCGCTGATGGGCTGACCGCGCTAAAGGCGCGCAAGACTGTGCTGAAATCCTTGCCAGAGGCGCAATCCGCCCCGATCCTTGCGCGGCTGCGCAAGCTACAGGCGGGGCTCATGGCTGCGGCGCATGGGTAAAGCCTGCGCTTTGTCGAAATTCCTGCGCCCTAGCCCTTGCGCCACGCCATAAAATCGGTAGAAGAACCCCATTCGGGCTATAGCGCAGCCTGGTAGCGCGTCCGTCTGGGGGACGGAAGGTCGCAGGTTCAAGTCCTGCTAGCCCGACCAGATTTTTGAAAACCGCTCTTGCCCTTTGCGGCGGGGCGGTTTTTTCTTGGGTAAAGGTCAAGGGAGGGTTTGCAATGGCGACAGATCAGACATGGGGCGTGCTGCCAGATCATCGGATTGAGACGATGATCGCAGAAGGTCAGATAACGCTCACTGCCCCACCTGCGGAAACCCAAGTGCAACCAGCCAGTCTTGACCTGCGCCTTGGCCCCGTGGCCTATCGGGTGCGCGCCTCGTTTCTTGCAGGCAAAGACGCGCGTGTCGCAGATCGGCTGGCCGAATTTGAGATGCATAAAATCGACATCAGCGCAGGCGCCGTGTTGGAGAAGGGCTGCGTTTATGTTGTGCCCCTGATGGAGGGCTTAAACCTGCCCCAAGATATCAGCGCCGTTGCCAATGCCAAAAGCTCAACTGGGCGTCTTGACCTTTTGACGCGCACGATCACCGATAGCGGCACAGAATTTGACCGCATCGCACATGGCTATAACGGGCCGCTTTATGCCGAAATTTGCCCGCGCAGTTTCTCGGTTCTGGTGCGGGCAGGCGCGCGACTTAATCAAATCCGCTTTCGCCAAGGGCAAGCGGTTCTCAGCGATGATGAATTGCGCGCACGCCACGCAGAAAGCCCGCTTGTCTCAGGCGAGACAGCTGTGATTGACGAAGGATTGGGGTTCTCGGTTGACCTCAAGCGCGAGAATAGCACCCTTGTCGGCTATCGCGCCAAACCTCATACGGGCGTGATTGATCTTGATCGTATCGGGGCCTATGACGCGCGCGATTTTTGGGAAGAAATCCATACGGATCAGGGCCGTATCATCCTTGATCCCGGTGCGTTTTATATTCTGGTGAGCCGCGAGGAAGTCTCAATACCGCCCGATTGCGCAGCGGAAATGTCGCCCTATCTGGCGATGGTTGGAGAATTCCGCGTTCATTATGCAGGCTTCTTTGATCCAGGTTTTGGCCACGGCCAACCCGCGCGCGGGGTTCTTGAGGTGCGCTGCCACGAAGCCCCCTTTGTGCTCGAACATGGGCAGGTGGTTGGCCGCTTGGTTTATGAACGGATGGAAAGCCTCCCCAGCACGCTCTATGGCCGTGAGATTGCCTCAAACTATCAGGGCCAAGGGCTAAAACTGTCCAAGCATTTCAAATAGGCGTCAGACAGAGCGCCCTGCGTAATGCACAGGGTGTGCTGCCAAACCTTCGACCTGTTCAGGGCTTAATTGCCCAAAGGGCAAAACCCATGTGTGGATCGAAAACACCATCGCCCCTGTAAGGGGCAGACGCAGAATAACCTGCCGCTCTGAGCGCAAGAATTCTGGTCGCCGTTCAGGGGTTTTGCGTGGCTGTGCCTCTGAGGCAGGCTGAAACAGGGCGGGGTTTTGATAAAAAAGCGCATTCTGCCGCCACAGCGGGTGATCGACCCGCACCATATCAAACAGGCGCTGCACGCGCTTGGCCATAACATCATCGTATTTTTCAACGGGAATATGGATCGCGGTCAAAGGGCGCCCAATCTTTTCAGCCAATGTCCAACTGGCGGGAAAACACAAAACCGCCGCACTGAGCAGATGCTCGCCCTGCAGGGCATCATGGGTGAGGATGCACAAATCTTCCTGAACAAGACGGGCAGCGGTGATCAACGGGTGATCGGCATCAAGATCAATCGCCACCCCATCTGGTCGGGTGATCACGCGGCCTTGACGCAGAAAGCCATCAGGCAGATGCGCGACCACCAGATCGCGCAATTCGGCACAGGCGGCTTCTGCGCCTGTTTGGCATTCAAACACCCGCGCACGATGCGCCGCCAACAGATGATCGCGCAAGGCCATTTGTTCGGCATATCGCTCGTCACGGATCAGCCAATCCGACATCGGCACAGGTTGCACCCCTGGCAGGCGGCGGGTCGCCTCGGCCATCCAAGGCGCGCTTGGCAGATGGTCGTGCAAAATAGGGTCGGATAAGATCCTGTCTGAGATCATTTCACCTCGGCCAATCCCAACGGCAACATGGAGGTGGATTTGATCTCCTCCATCGAAAGCAATGCGGTGACGTTGTAGATTTTCACCTCTGAAATCAAGGCCTGATAAAAGGCGTCATAGGCGCGTGCATTGCGCACCCGAACCTTCAAAATATAGTCAATCTCCCCTGCGAGGCGATGCGCCTCTAACACTTCGGGGCGAGATTTGAGGCTGCGCAAAAACGCCTTTTGCCACTCGGCATCATGTTCAGATGTGCGGATCAAAACGAAAAAACACGCCTCAAGCCCTAAGGCATCGGCATCCAATTCCACAGTATGCCGTCCGATAATCCCCGCCTCTTTCATGCGGCGAATCCGCGTCCAAACAGGCGTCTTGGACGAGCCAACACGGCGCGCGATTTCATCTAAAGACAGACTTGCATCCTCTTGCAGCACCGCAAGGATTTTTCGATCGGTCTCGTCAATTTGAACAGCCATCCGCAAAGCCTTTCATCCACAGAACAGCGGGAGGTTATGTGGCATCAATACCGAACATATGTCCCTATCTGCAAGGGGTATCTGCCAAATTTCAGGAAATTGTTCTATATGATGCAGAGTGAACGCGGGGTTTTCGGGGCGCTTGCGCGCTGCGGGTCATGTCATTGCGGATCAATACGCCATGGCGCGGCGCGCAGGGTTTGACGAGGTGGAAATCAGCCCTCATCTGGCCCGCAGACAACCGCAAGAGGCATGGGTGTTTCGGGCCGATTGGCGCGCGCATGATTACCAAAATCGCCTACGCGGCGAATAGCGCCTTTCCCTGACATAAATCAAAGTTTACAACTGCGGGCATATGCTAGGGCTGTGCCCATTCCGAACGATAGGCCAAAGTGACGTGACAGACGCAACATCGACCCTCCCCAAAGCCACCCCCACCCTGCCCAATGCGCAGCGCGTGACCTTTGTGAAACATTGGACGGATCGACTGTTTTCCTTCCGCGTAACGCGGCCAGCAAGCCTGCGCTTTCGGTCGGGCGAATTTGTTATGATCGGATTGATGGGCGATAACGGCAAACCGCTTTTGCGCGCCTATTCCATTGCATCCCCCTCGTGGGATGAAGAATTGGAATTCTATTCCATCAAGGTACAAGACGGCCCCCTGACCTCAAAGCTGCAACATATCCAAGTGGGTGATGAAATCATCCTGCGCCCCAAACCTGTGGGGACATTGGTGCATGACGCGCTGTTGCCTGGAAAGCGGATTTGGTTCTTTGCCACGGGCACCGGCTTTGCCCCTTTCGCAAGCCTCCTGCGCGAGCCGCAAACCTATGAAGATTATGACGAGGTCATCATCACCCATACCTGCCGCGAAGTGGCAGAATTGGATTATGGCCGCACCCTGATCGAAGAGATCAGACAAGATGAGCTGTTGCGCGAATTAATCGGTGACGGGTTCGCGGATAAAATCCGATACTACCCTACCACCACCCGCGAACCGAGCCCCAAGATGGGCCGCATCACCGATTTGATGCGGGCAGGCACTGTGTTCGAGGATTTGGGTGTTCCGCCCCTCAGCCCCGAATGCGACCGTGCCATGGTCTGTGGCAATCTTGCCTTCAATCTTGAGATCAAAGATATGCTTGAGGGCTTTGGCTTGGTCGAAGGGGCCAATTCCAATCCACAGCATTACGTTGTGGAAAAGGCCTTTCTTGACTGATTGCAACCGTTATTAAAGAGCCCCTTGAAAGCCCTTTAGTGCGCCTATAGGTTAGCGCATCAGTACTGCAAAACTACAGAAGGACAAAACCCATAGCCCGCAGACCTCACAACGCGCCGCCCAGCCGTGACACTGGCCCGCGCGTAAATGATCGCATCCGCTGCCCCGAAGTTCGCCTGATTGGCGCAGAGGGCGAGAATATTGGGGTGGTCACCCCCGAACACGCAATGGAATTGGCAGATGACGCAGGATTGGATTTGGTGGAAATCTCCCCCAATGCCGAACCGCCCGTGTGCAAAATCATGGATTTCGGAAAGTTCAAATATGAACAGCAGAAACGTGAAGCCGAAGCCCGCAAAAAGCAAAAGGTGATCGAGGTCAAAGAGGTCAAAATGCGGCCTGGCACCGATGATCACGATTTCGACCGCAAGGTGCGCGATGCCATAAAATTCCTTGAGAATGGAGATAAGGTAAAGGTGACGCTGCGCTTCCGTGGCCGCGAAATGGCGCACCAACAATTGGGCCGTGAATTGCTGGAACGTGTAGCAGAAAAGATTGAAGACGTGGGTAAGATCGAGAATATGCCCAAGCTGGAAGGTCGCCAAATGGTGATGATGATCGGCCCCGCAAAGTAATCTGGACGAGGTTATGGGCCTAAGGCCCATGGCACGAAAAAGCCCCGCTTTCGCGGGGCTTTCTTTTTTGGATCGTGGTGACTTTAGGCTGCAGCGACAGCCCGCGCGGTCATCACCTTGATCAAATGCGCGCGATAGGCGCCTGTGCCGTGCAGATCAGAGATCATCCCATCCGCCGAAGGGGCCGCCACGCCATCAAGCGCCGCTGCGGTGAAATCCTTGGACAGCGCCGCTTCAGCCTCCGTCCAATGGAACACGCCCTCGCCTGACGCGCCCGTGACCGCCACGCGCACACCATCTGCGAATTTCGCAACAAACACCCCAACAAGCGCAAAGCGCGAGGCGGGCTGCACGAATTTCTGATAATTCGCCTTTTGCGGTACTGGGAATTTCACTTCGGTGATGATCTCGCCTTCTTCAAGCGCCGTGGTGAACATGCCTTGAAAGAAATCATCCGCAGCGATTTCGCGGTTGTTGGTTTTCACAATTGCACCTGAGCCCAGCACCGCAGACGGGTAGCAGGCAGACGGGTCGTTATTGGCAAGGCTGCCGCCAATGGTGCCACGGTTGCGCACGGCAGGATCCCCGATATGGCCCGCTAGATCAGACAGCGCCGGATAAGATTTAGCCACCTCGCGCGCGACCTCTGCATGGGTTGTTGCCGCGCCTATGCAAATCTGGCCTGCATCATTGGTGCAAATGCCCTTCATCTCTTGAATGCCTGTGAGGCTGACCAAGGTTTCAGGCATGGCAAGCCGCGCTTTCATGGTGGGGATGAGGGTCTGTCCGCCGCTGAGCGCCTGACCGCCTGCGCCAATGGCCGCAACCGCATCTTTGATGTTGCTTGGGCGTGTAAAGTCGAAATTATACATATCCCATTTCCTCTGATTCCAAGGGGCATGGCCCCTCTTTGACGTTTATCATGCGCGGGTCAGACCACCGACCCGCGCGTGTTTTCTTTAGCCTTGCATCGCTTGCCAAACGCGGTGCGGTGATAGAGGCATGTCAATATGCGTGACCGCGTGACCACCACGGTTCAATGCGTCTACTACCGCATTCACCACCGCAGGTGGCGAACCGATCGCGCCCGCCTCACCACAGCCTTTCACGCCCAAAGGGTTGTGGGTGCAAGGGGTCTGGCATGAGTGATCAACTTTTAAAAACGGCAAATCATCGGCACGCGGCATCGTATAATCCATGTACGAAGCAGTTAAAAGTTGTCCCTCTTGATTGTAAACCGTTTGCTCAGTTAAGGCCTGCCCAATGCCTTGAGCTACACCACCATGTACCTGCCCATCGACGATCATCGGATTTATCACATTTCCAAAATCATCAGCGCAGGTAAAAGAGCATATCGTAACTTTTCCAGTATCCGGATCGACTTCAACCTCACATAAATATGCTCCCGCCGGATAAGTGAAGTTATTGGGGTCATAGAACGCCGTCTCTTCCAATCCCGGTTCAAGCGTTTCTAACGGGTAGTTGTGAGGCACATATGCAGAAAAAGCCACTTCTCCAAACGACTTACTCTTGTCTGTGCCCTTTACAGTGAAATTGCCGTTCTCGAAGTTGATGTCAATTTCGTCAGCTTCCAACATGTGGGCGGCTATTTTTTTGCCTTTCTCAATAATTTTATCCACCGCGCGATCCATCGCAGAACCACAAACGGCCAGCGAACGCGATCCGTAGGAGCCCATCCCGAACGGGATTTTCGAGGTATCGCCATGGACTATTTCAACAGCATCTTCAGCAACGCCTAATTTGCTAGCAACCAATTGGGCAAAAGCTGTCTCATGCCCCTGGCCATGGCTGTGTGCGCCAGTCATTACCTGAATAGTGCCAGTCGCGCTTACTCTTACTGTTGCGGCATCGTAAAGACCAACTCTAGCACCAAGTTGCCCCACTAAATTAGACGGCGCAATTCCGCAGGCCTCGATCCAAGTTGAGAGACCCAGACCCCGCAATTTCCCGTTGGACTTGCTCTTTTTAGCCCTATTTTCAAAATTTTTGAGGTCTGCTAACTCTATCGCCTTATCCAAGGTATTTTGATAATTTCCGATATCGTAGATTAATCCGACTGGTGAGGTGTAAGGGAATTGATCAGGTGTGAGTAGATTTTTCTTACGTACCTCAATCGGATCTAAATTAAGTTCTCTGGACAGTTTGTCGATTGCTCGCTCCAAACTGTAGGTAGCTTCAGGTCGACCAGCTCCGCGGTAGGCATCTACGGGCGCCGTATTAGTAAAGACGGCCTTCAAGTTCACGTAAACGTGTGGAACTTTGTAAGGGCCAGCCATCAAGGTGCCATGCAAAAAGGTCGGCGTCACCGTCGAGAAATTCGACAGGTACGCACCAACGTTGGCAAGCGTGCTAGTCCTGATGGCTAATATCTCTCCATCCATCGTGGACCCCACCTCGATGGTAGTCAGATGATCACGCCCATGAGCATCAGATAAAAAGCTTTCCGAGCGATCAGCAGTCCACCGAACGGGGCGCCCAAGCTTTCTTGCCGCTGCTAAGACTAGCGCTTCCTCACCGTAGTGATAAATTTTAGATCCAAAACCACCGCCAACGTCTGGTGCAACTACGGTTAACTTGTGCTCAGGGATACCCAGTACAAATGCACAAATTAAAAGTCTGGTCAGGTGCGGGTTTTGACTGGTTGTGGTAAGTTTGTATTCTCCGGTCCCGGGATCATATTCCCCAATCGATGATCGAGGCTCCATAGCATTTGGCACCAGACGATTATTGACTAATTGCAAAGTTGTTACGTGGGGAGAAGATGCTAGGGCTTTATCAACAACTTCACGATTGTCTTCTATCCACCCCCAGTCAAAGCAAAGGTTGTCATCTATCTCATCATGAACGCGATTTTCAGAGTCACTGATAGCCCCAGCCATATCGATGATGGCAGGTAGCTCTTCAATCACAGCACTTTCTGCAAGCCTTTCTGCCGCATCCTTAGCTTGCTGCAAAGTTTCTGCGACAACAGCAGCATAAGCATCACCTACATGTCGGACTTTTCCATGCGCCAAGACTGGTCTTTTAGGCTCTCGCATTGGAGTGCCATCACGAGAATTTATCAGCCAACCGGCGGGGTTGCCTCCGACATCGGAAAAATCTTCGCCAGTAAACACTGCGCGCACACCTGACATTTCAGAGATAGCTTTAGTGTCTATCTTTTTTATTTTTCCGTGAGCTACTTCCGAACGGACCATAACCGCATAAAGCTGCCCCTGCAGCGCAACATCATCTGTATATTTTCCGCGACCAGTCAGAAATCTAAAATCTTCTCGCCGCTTCGATGCGGCCCCGATACCACTGTCTTTTGGCATACTCATTCCTCCCCTAGGTTTGTCGCGCCCACCCAACTGCGAGGCAGGCCTTTTTGCTTTAATCACATTCCTTCGGGCCTTCTCCTCCCAAAGGAATGGCCTTTATTCTGCAGCCATCGCAGCGACATCTTGGCCCGAGGCTGCAAGGATCGCCTTGACGATGTTATGATAGCCCGTGCAGCGACAGATATTGCCTTCAAGATAGGCGCGCACTTCGCCTTCGGTGGGCTTAGGGTTTTCTTTCAGCAAAGCGGCTGCAGTCATCACCATACCAGGTGTACAGAACCCGCATTGCAGGCCATGATGCTCTTTAAAGGCTGCTTGGATCACCGAGAGCGAGCCATCAGGATTGGCCATGCCTTCGATTGTAGTAACCTCTGCGCCTGCGACATCCATCGCCAGAACTGAGCATGATTTCATCGATTTGCCGTCCACATGAACGGTACAAGCCCCACACTGGCTGGTATCACAGCCCACGTGGGTGCCTGTCAGACCAAGTTTTTCGCGCAGCACCTCAACAAGAAGTGTGCGGCCTTCGACCTCGGCTGACATTTCCTTTCCATTTACTGATAGTTTGACCGTCGTCATTCGATCCTCCTTAGAACGATTGCTGTAATCCAAACATGGATTTTGCCAATGGCAAAACAAAAAAGTGCATTCGCGCCAATTTGCTACTCAAACCCGCGTGAAGGGCCTATCGTTTGCGTCCATCACGAGGCTGTGGACGGGTGGGAATTTCCTTTAACAAGCCCCCAATCCCCATCGCGCCAATTTCTTCGGCGCTTGGCGGATGGCCACAGATGACCCGCTCCAACACCCAATCTGCCCCATTCAAGGTGGGGCTGCGCGCGCAACCGGGCAAGCCTATGACAGGGATGTCTGCCAATGCGCCCAAAACCAAAAGATTGCCTGGATCAACGGGCATTCCAAACCGCGTCACCTGCCCCCCCGCGCCCCGCAACGCAGCAGGCATCACATCATCAATGTCAGATGTGGCAGAGGCGGTGAGGATTAAGATCAGGCTTGTCTTTGCCTGCACGATCTCAACCTCAAGTGCGGCTTTGTCATGCGGGCAGATGCGGGTGACTTTGAGGTCAACATGCAACGCAGCCAGACGCGCCTCAACCGCAGCGATAGATTTCGCCTCAAGCGCGGCCGCCTTCTGCCCCTCATGGCTCGTGAGGATCAGGGTGGCCGAAGAAATCTGCGGCGCGATGTGGGCCAATGCCCCACCACGGGCCGCCTCTTCCGCGGCTAAGAGCGCGGCCTCTGGCACGGCATAGGGAATGATCTTGATTGTGGCGACCATCATCCCCTTTGAGACGCGCTGCCATGGCGGCAGGGTGGCAACCGTGATGCGTGGGTCAATCGCATTCACCGCCGCGATTTTTGCGGCATCTACCGAAACAATGCCCGCGCCGCGACTGCGCAGATTGACCCGCCCGGTAAAGGCGGCTTCAATCTCAAGGTCTGCATCGGCCCCACATAATGCATGCCCCAATCGCGCGGCGGCGGTGTTTTCATCGACATCGCCCGTCTCCATCGCGGCCACTGTCACCTCGGCAACGCCCGCGGCCTGCAGCGCCGCGATATGATCTGCCCCAAGGCGCGTGCCCTTACGGATCACCCCCCCTTCAACGGGCACGGAATGGGCCAAGATCGCGCCCATCCCTTCGGATATCGGACGCGGCCCGAACCTCATGATTTGCGCAACCTTTCAGTGATTTGCGCCATGATCGAAATTGCAATCTCTGCGGGGCCCATCGCCCCAATATTCAGGCCAACAGGGGCATGGATGCGCGCAATAGCCTCGGCACCAAAGCCTGCCTCGGTCAGGCGATCCACCCGTTTTGCATGGGTGCGCGTTGAACCCAAGCAGCCCAGATAAAACACATCGGCCCGCAGCGCGGCCATGATTGCGGGATCATCAAGTTTGGGATCATGGGTCAAGGTCACAACGGCGGTGCGGGCATCAAGCCCGATGTCATCCAAGGCCTCATCGGGCCAAGCATCAAGCAGTCGCACCGCCTCAAAGCGGGCGGTCGAGCCAAAGGCGGGGCGCGGATCGACCAGCGTCACATCATATCCTGCCATTTGCGCCATTGGGATCAGGCTTTGCGCGATATGCACCGCGCCGACAACAACCATGCGCAACGGCGGGTTGTGGATTGCGATATAGCGCAAGCCCTCCGCATCAAGGCCCGATTTATCCTTGGCGAAGGCCTCGCTCAGATCGGGCGCTTCTGCGCGTTCCACAACATGCGGCGGGGCTTCGCCCGTGACATCGCTGATCAAGGCCACCGCATGGCGCGCCGCACGCGCCGCAACGAGATCCTGCAAGATGGCCTCGGGCAAGGCCCCGCCAATGGGCTGCAGCAGAATTTTGATCCGCCCCCCACAGGCCAAGCCCACAGCAAAGGCTGCATCATCAGAAACCCCAAATTCCAACAGCTTGGGCGCGGTTGCATGGGTGGCAAGCATATCCTGCGCCTCAAGAACCACAGCCCCTTCGACACAGCCCCCCGATACGGAGCCTTGCATCTCGCCATCGCCTGCAACCACCAATTGGCTGCCCACACGGCGCGGCGCGCTGCCCCATGTCTCCACCACAGAGGCCAAGACCGCACCGCGACCCGCGCGATGCCATTCAAGCGCCAATTCGGGCATATTTTCCATCATGACCCCTCCCTTTCCACTTTAGCTTGCCGCATCGGATAGCATCCGCGCAAGCCGTGCTTTTTCGTTGAAATCCCCGCGCGCATTCAGCGCCTCGGCCAAGCCCTGCAACGCCGCGATATTGTGCCCCGCGCGGAACATATCAACATGGGGCAAAATGGCACGAATACCTGCGGCCTTTGGCGCAAATCCCTCCCAACGCAAAAGCGGGTTAATCCAGATCAACCGCTTAGACGACAGGCTAAGACGCTGCATCGCGCTCGATAACAGTTCGGGATCATCCCGATCCAGACCATCGGTGATCAAAAGAACAATCGCGCCCTGCCCCATGACACGGCGCGACCAATCGCGGTTAAAGCGGTCGATGCAATACCCAATGCGCGTGCCGCCTTCCCAATCTTGCGCCTCCGCCCCCGCAGCGGCCAGCGCCGCATCCACATCGCGCCCACGCAAGTGGCGGGTGATATTGGTGAGCCGCGTTCCAAAAGTGAACCCATAGACCTTTGACCAACCCGCCCCTTTCGCGTTTGAGAGCGCGTGCAGAAAATGCAAAACCGCGCGGCTATAGGCTGACATCGACCCAGAGATATCGCAAAGACAAATCAAGGCAGGCATCCTTTCGCGCCGCGCCTTGCGCGCAAAGCCTTGCATTTCGCCGCCATGGCGCATGGCTTGGCGCAGGCTTCTGCGCCAATCGGGCTTGGTGCCATTGGCATCTGCCGCATAGCGGCGGGTCAGGAGCGGTGGCACAGGCAGGCTCAACCGCGCCAAAATACGCCGCGCCTCGGCCATTTCAGCCACGGACATTTGTTCAAAATCAAGGCTACGCAAGCGTTCTTCACGGCTCATCGTCAGGCTTGCGTCAATTTCGATTTCCGTGTCCTGCGGGCGATCTTCGCCTTTTACATCGGGGGCCTCAGGCGTGATCCCGTCTAGCAAACTTTCTGCCGCGCGCTTTTCGGCAGGTTTGGCTTGGCGTTCCTCCGCCACGCCGCGAATAGCGGGCAGCATCAAGGACATCATATGTTCCATATAACGCGGATCCCGCCAATAGAGGCGGAAGATCTGCGCAAAAATTGGCAAATGCTCGGGGCGCGTGCAAAAACAGGCACGCAAAGCATAGAAAAACGTATCCCGATCCGTAAAACCGACACTGGCCAAGGCGCGCGCTGCATCCATCACACGCCCTGACCCCGCAGGCAGACCCGCCACGCGCAAGGCGCGCGCAAAATGCGCAAGGTTGCGCAAAAGCTGCGGATTGTCGGGCAGATCAAGCGGGGCGTATTCCATAGCGCCCTAGCCCAAATCGGCGCGGATTTCGTCCAAGATACGCTTGGCCTCAGACCCTTGCAGCCGCGCAATATCGTCTTGATATTTCAAAATCGCGCCAAGCGTATCTGCAATCACCTCAGGCGATAATTCGATCACATCAAGCGCAAGCAGACATTTCGCCCAATCAATCGTTTCTGCGACACCCGGCTTTTTGAATAGATCTTCGCTGCGCAGGCGCTGCACGAAGGCCACGACCTCGCGCGAGAGTGTCTCTGCCGCCTGCGGCACACGGGCGTGCAAAATCTCCATCTCGCGGGTGATGTCGGGATAGTCGACCCAATGATAGAGGCACCGCCTTTTGAGCGCATCATGCACCTCGCGGGTGCGGTTTGATGTCAAGATGACGATGGGCGGCTCTGTGGCTTTGATCTGGCCAAGCTCGGGGATTGTGACCTGAAAGTCTGACAGCGCCTCAAGGAGGAACGCCTCAAAAGGTTCATCTGTTCGGTCAATCTCATCAATCAACAAAACAGGCGCCCCTGCGGGGTCAAGGCGCATGGCCTGCAACAAAGGCCGTTCAATCAAATAATCTTGCGAGAACAAGTCAGCGGTCAGGCTTGCGCGATCTGCGCCGCCCGCAGCCTCGCTTGCGCGGATGGCGACCATCTGCGCGGCAAAATTCCATTCATAGACGGCAGAGGCCGCATCAAGCCCCTCATAGCATTGCAAGCGGATCAGGCGGCGGCCCAACATCGCGGCAATAGATTTGGCAATCTCCGTTTTCCCCGTGCCTGCCTCGCCTTCTAGAAACAAAGGCCGCCCAAGGCTGAGGGCAAGATAGGCAACCGTGCCCAATGACTTGCCGCAGATATAGCCTTCGGCGCTCAACCCTGCGCGCAATGCGTCAATGGATGGGGGAATTGCCGTTTGGTTTGGTGTCCCGCTCATGCCGCCTCCCTCAATGTGTTGCCCCTATCAAGGCGAGAGAATAGCGCGCGGTCAAGCCCGTACAAATTCCCTTTGTTCCGTCCTTCTCAGCTGCTAGGATCGCAACAGGGTTACGACAAAAAAGGAACGGCAGAGGGCGCGAAAGTGGCCCCCTTGCAACGCATATTTCATGAATGAATTGATCCCAAGCACTGGCCAGCCCCTCCCTGGCGAGGGCCAGACCTCGAATGCGGCACAAGTCTGGCGCGCGAAAATAGCGCAGCTTGGCAAGGACTATGGCAGTTTTGCACAGCTTGGGCGCAAGCATTTCGCGCTCTTCGTTGAAAGTGGTATGGATTTGGTTGTAACCTTCGACAACGCGGCGCGCTTGGCGGCGATGGGGGCAAAAGGCCTGCCCTTGGGCACAGAATTGGCACAGCAACATGGGTTTTCTACCCTGACATTCATGTCCGCAGGGCAAACATGGTTCCGCGATTCTGATCTTTTTGCCTATATCGACAGATTGGTGGATGACAGCTTTTTTGACAGTTTCAAACGCGTTGTCTTTTGCGGCCTCGGGCCTGTTGGCGGATATGCGGCCGCGGCCTTGTCGATTGCAGCGCCACAGCCCGAGTTGATCCTGACCTCCCCCGTGGCCAGCCTTGCGCCCAAAGATGCACCGTTTGAGGCGCGGTTTTCACGGGCCAAGCGGTTGGATTTTTCGACCCGATTTGGCTTTGCCCCCGAGATGAGTGCGCATGCCAAAGCGCTCTACCTGATTTTTGACCCTGCAACCACGATGTCTGCCGCTCATGCCACGCTTTATCGTGGCGCGCATGTGACGAAAATATCTTTGCCCCGCCACAGCCCGCTGATCGAACGATTGGCGATGGCCGATGGCGGATTGGGGGATCTTGTCTTGGCCCTTGAGGCGGACAATCCCACCGCCCGATTGCGCCAAATTTTTCGGGATCGCGCCCGCGCGGATGAAACCTATTTGGTTAATCTCGCGGCACAGGCCAAGACGCGCAATCACCCAAAACTGGCCGCACGGGCCGCAGGCTATACGCCCACCAGATAGCGCGCTTACCCCTTGGCAAGGCTGCGGGAATTCTGTAGCGCAAGGGACATGACACACAGCCTGACCCTTCGCCGCCCCGATGATTGGCATTTGCACCTGCGCGATGGTGCAATGCTGCGCGCCGTATTGCCCGAAACCGCGCGCCATTTCGGTCGTGCTATCATCATGCCGAACCTCGTGCCGCCCGTGGTCACAGGGGACGATGCCCGCGCCTATCGCGACCGTATTTTGGCAGCCCTGCCCGAAGGCATGACCTTCACCCCATTGATGACATTATATCTCACCGAAGGCACGGATCCCAACGATCTGGCCGCCGCGCATGCGGTGGGGCTGATCACGGCGGTGAAGCTTTACCCTGCAGGGGCGACCACAAATTCCGCCTCAGGCGTGCGCGACATCGCCAATGTGCGCGCCGTTTTGGAAAAGATGGCGGAGATTGGCCTGCCTTTATGCATCCATGGCGAGGTCACGCGCCATGATGTCGATATTTTCGACCGCGAAAAAGTGTTTCTAGACACGGTTCTTGACCCGCTGCGCCGTGACATTCCTGAACTCAAAGTGACGCTTGAACATGTCACCACAAGCGATGGGATCGACTATGTACGCGAGGCAAGCGGCGATATTGCGGCCACCATCACAACGCATCACCTGATGATCAACCGCAATCATATCTTGGTGGGCGGGATCAAGCCGCATTACTACTGCCTGCCTGTGGCCAAACGCGGGACCCATCAAGAGGCGCTGCGCAAAGCCGCTATTTCGGGAAATCCGCGCTTCTTCCTTGGCACGGACAGCGCCCCCCATACCGACCCCAATAAAGAAAGCGCCTGTGGCTGTGCGGGATGTTTCACCGCAACCAACACCATGGCCTGCCTCGCCCATGTATTCGAGGAAGAAGGCGCGCTTGATAAACTTGAGGGCTTCGCCTCGCTGTTTGGCCCAGCGCGCTATGGTCTGGCCCCGAATGACACGATGATCACCTTGGTCAAGGAAGACACCCCTGTGACCTATCCCGCGAAAATCGAGACAGAAGATGGGCCTGTCACTGTCTTTGACCCAGGCCATCCGCTGTTTTGGCGGGTTCTCGACCAATAAAGGAGCCATGCCATGATCCCGACAAGCTATCCCGATCAGGCGCAGATTGCGAAAATGTCAGCACGGATGTTGCTGGATATTGGCGCGGTGCATTTCAACGCTGACGAGCCCTATACCCATGCCTCGGGCAAACGTGCGCCCACCTATATTGACTGTCGGCGGATTATTTCCTTCCCGCGCGTGCGCGCCACATTGATGGATTTTCTGACCTGCACAGTGATGCGCAATGCGGGGCTTGAGGCCTTTAACAATATCGCAGGCGGCGAGACGGCAGGCATTCCTTTTGCAGCCTTCGTGGCCGAGCGTATGGCCCTCCCCATGAGCTATGTGCGCAAAAAGCCAAAAGGTTATGGCAAAAACGCCCGTATCGAGGGGGCAATGGATGCGGGTGACCGCGTGCTATTGGTAGAAGATTTGACCACGGATGGTGGCTCGAAGCTGAGATTTGTCGATGCAATCCGCGAGACAGGCGCAAGCTGTGCTCACACGGCGGTTGTGTTCTATTACGGCATTTTCGAGGACACGATCCCGCGGTTGCGGGAACACGGGGTTGAATTGCATTGGCTATGCACTTGGGCCGATGTGATTGCCGAGGCACGCGCAGGCAACGACTTTGACGCGAACACGCTTGAGCAGGTCGAACATTTCCTGCGCGACCCCGAAGGGTGGCGCGCCGCGCGGGGATTCGCCTAAGCCCCAAGGTAAAGGCCCAAAAACGGCCCAGAATTAACGCGGCCTCATTTGCCCGATCCATCAAGCAAAGCAGAGGCCCGAAAAAAATTCCTGCCGCCTTGCCCTATGTGGTAGGGTTAGCAAGGTGGGGCACCCATATCTTGGGGATATTATCGGGGATCAACATATCCACAGGATATCCAGATTGACGCTGCGGTATACGCAGCATACCGCAGGTAGGGTGTGATATGTTGGGGGAGTAATCATGAGCGAGATCGCCAATCTCAATGCCAAAGCATTGCGCAAATCAGGCGATGGCGACCCCGACACGGACGCAAGCGCCCTCTCCCCTCTGCCGCATAACATCGAAGCCGAGCAGCAATTACTGGGCGCGATTTTGGCGTCAAATGACGTCATTGATCGCCTGCAAGACCTGATTGAACCTGCGCATTTCTATGACCCCGTGCATGGCGCGATTTTCGAGGTTGCGCGGGCGCGCATTCTCAAGGGGCAGCAAACAGACGCGACAACCCTGAAAAACTTTATGGCCGAACACGAAGGTCTGCGCGCCCTTGGGGGGGCCGAATACCTGTTGAAATTGCAGCTTTCGGCCATCGCTACATCGGCCGCGCGCGATTACGCCCAGCTGATCCATGATCTGGCTGTGCGCCGCAATCTGATTGATTTGGGAAAATCCATTTCAGATCGCGCGCAATCGATGCGCGAAGATGTCTCGCCCGATGAGCAGATCGTGCAGGCCGAGTCCGATTTGTTCCAACTCGCCTCAACGGGCAGCACATCCCGCGGGTTTCAATCATTCTTGCGCGCGCTGCATGATGCGGTGGAAATGGCCAATGCAGCCTATAATCGGTCGGGCGGTTTGGCGGGGCTTTCCACGGGCTTGGCTGATCTGGATAAGATGTTGGGCGGTTTGCACCATTCTGACCTTTTGATCCTTGCGGGGCGCCCCTCGATGGGGAAAACCTCGCTTGCCACCAATATCGCCTTTAACGTGGCGCGTGCCTTTAAGCGGGGTCTTAAGGATGATGGCACAGAGGGCACGATTGATGGCGGTGTGGTGGGTTTTTTCAGCCTCGAGATGTCTGCCGCGCAATTGGCGCAGCGGGTTCTGTCAGAGGCGGCCGAGGTGCCATCGGAACTGATCCGCAAAGGCGATTTGAACGAGCAAGAATTCCAACGCTATCTGATCGCAGCGCAGGATTTGCAGAATTGCCCCTTGTATATTGACGACACCCCCGCGCTGCCGATTGCTCAGGTTGCCGCCCGCGCGCGCCGCCTCAAGCGCAGCCCGCAGGGATTAGATTTGTTGATCATCGACTATTTGCAATTGTTGCGGGGCAATGGCCGCAACGAAAACCGCGTGAACGAAATTTCGGAAATCACTCAAGGGCTCAAGGCGATTGCGAAGGAATTGGATATCCCTGTGATCGCGCTGTCGCAGCTGTCGCGTCAGGTCGAAAACCGCGATGATAAACGCCCCCAATTGTCAGACCTTCGGGAATCTGGATCAATCGAGCAAGATGCCGATGTGGTCATGTTCGTCTATCGCGGCGAATATTACAAAGAGCGCGAAAAACCAGGCGAAGAAAATCTCGAGGCCATGGCAAAATGGCAGCAGGACATGGACGCGCTTCATGGCAAGGCCGAGGTGATCATCGGCAAGCAGCGTCACGGGCCTGTTGGCACGGTTGAGCTAAGCTTTGAGGGGCGCTTCACCAAATTTGGCAATCTCGTCAAACCATGGCAGCAAGGCGCGGACGGATTCAACTAAGGCGCGCATTCGTGCCATGATCTGTTGGAATTTCGGGCAAAACCCGCCTTGCCCCTTGACGGGTTCCGATGAAAACGGGACAGAAGGCGCATGGCATCTGGAAAGCTTCATATTGATCTGGGCGCGATTGTCGCCAATTGGCACGCCCTTGACGGCCTGACCAACGCGAAAACGGCCGCGGTGGTGAAGGCAGACAGCTATGGCTTGGGCGCAGGGCGCGTGGCCCCTGCCTTGGCCCGCGCAGGCGCTGACACATTCTTTGTGGCAATTGCCGAAGAAGGCGCGGCACTGCGTGCCGCGCTCACGGAGGCGGGTTTCCCTCAAGCGCGCATTTTCGTCTTTTCGGGTCATATGGCGGGTGATGACGCGCTGTTGCGAGATCACAATTTGATCCCCCTTTTGAATTCCGCCGATCAATTCCGCCGCCACCGCGATGCGGGCGACCGGCCCTATGGAATTCAACTTGATACAGGCATGAACCGCCTCGGCATGGAGGCGGCTGATTGGGCCGCCTTGCGCGATGAGGCCGAGCGCGGGCCCTGCCAGTTGATCATGAGCCATCTGGCCTGCGCTGATGAGCCTGATCACCCAGAAAATCCCGCGCAATTGGCAAATTTTCGCGCCATGACCGATGGCACGCATCACCCCCGTTCGCTCTCTGCCACGGGTGGCGTTCTTTTGGGCGAGGCTTATCATTTTGATCTCACCCGCCCTGGAATCGGGCTTTATGGCGGGCTGCCTTTTGCGGATGCGACCCCCGTGGTGCGTCTCTCCCTGCCTGTCATCCAAGTGCGGCAAGTCGAGCTGGGCGAGTTTGTGGGCTATGGCGCGGGCTATCGCCCCAACAGCCCCCGTCAGATCGCAACCGTGGCCGCGGGATATGCCGATGGGTTGATCCGCGCGATGACGGGCAAAGCCGCAGTCTATGCAGGTGACACGCCCTGCCCCCTTGCGGGGCGCGTGTCGATGGATTTGATGGGGGTGGATGTCAGCGGGCTTGGGGCAGATGTGCCAGATCACTTAGACATCCTCTGCCCCGCACAAGGCGTGGATCAACTGGCGGATCATGCGGGCACGATCGGCTATGAAATCTTCACCTCGCTTGGCGCGCGCTATCAGCGTCACTATCAAGGGGGTTAGGGATGGCTGCACTCATTCTTGCACCGCTTGCCACGATTGGCCGCTCGGTCATGGGGCTGTTGGCGGGTGTGGGGCGCGTCAGCATCTATGCAGGAGCGACTGTCTCGCACCTGTTTCGTCCGCCATTTTACCCGCGCGAGTTCCTGATCCAACTGATGCAAATTGGGTTTCTATCCCTGCCCGTGGTCGGCCTTACTGCACTGTTTACGGGCGGGGCCTTGGCGCTGCAAATCTATTCGGGCGGCGCGCGATTTAATGCCGAGGCGGTTGTGCCCTCGATTGTGGCCATTGGCATGGTGCGCGAACTTGGGCCTGTTTTGGGTGGCCTCATGGTTGCGGGCCGCGTGGCGGCTGCGATTGCCGCCGAGATTGGCACGATGAAAGTGACCGAACAGATTGATGCGTTGGTCACGCTTTCGACCAACCCGCTCAAATATCTGACCCTACCCCGGGTCTTGGCCGCGACCCTGTCTTTGCCGCTTTTGGTGGCGATTGGGGACAGTATCGGGATTTTCGGCGGCTATTTGGTCGGCACAACGCGGCTTGGGTTCAACGCGGCCAATTACATTCAGAACACCGTTGATTTTCTCGAAGCTTGGGATGTCATCTCGGGCATGATCAAGGGGGCGGTGTTTGGCTTTATCGTGGCCATGATGGGCTGCTATCATGGGATGAATTCAGGCAAAGGGGCCGCGGGTGTGGGCCGCGCCACAACCAATGCGGTGGTCTCGGCCTCTATCCTTATCTTGGCGTCAAACTACATTCTGACAGAGGTGTTTTTCAGCGCATGATTACCCTGTCCGATGTCCATAAATCCTTTGGCCCTAAGCAGGTCTTGCGCGGCGTGAACCTTGAGGTTCCCAAAGGCGAAAGCATGGTCATTATTGGCGGCTCTGGCACGGGCAAATCGGTTTTGCTGAAATCGGTTTTGGGGCTTGTGCGCCATGACAGTGGGATGATCCTGCTTGACGGCGAGGATGTCACCCGCGCCGCGCGTGACCCATTTTTGGCGCGCTTTGGGATGCTGTTCCAAGGTGCGGCTCTGTTTGACAGCCTGCCCGTGTGGCACAACGTGGCCTTTCGTCTGATGCGTGGCCATCTCAAGCGGCCAAAATCAGAAGCGCGCGAGATCGCGATTGAAAAATTGCGCCGTGTGGGGCTGAAGCCCGATGTCGCTGACCTTTACCCGTCTGAATTGTCAGGGGGCATGCAAAAGCGCGTAGGCCTCGCCCGCGCCATTGCAGCGGAGCCTGAAATCATCTTTTTTGACGAGCCGACCACAGGGCTTGATCCGATCATGTCGGGTGTGATCAATGATTTGATCCGCGAAATCGTGGTTGAAATGGGCGCAACCGCCATGACCATCACCCATGATATGTCCTCGGTGCGCGCGATTGCCGATAAAATCGCCATGCTGCATGACGGGGTGATCCAATGGACAGGCCCCGTGGCCGATATGGACAGCGCCGATGACCCCTATTTGCGCCAGTTTATCACAGGCTCGGCCGATGGCCCGATTGAGGCGGTGCGCTAAGGCGCAGCATACTCTGGCCAAAGCGCGCGACCCGCGCTAATCCTGTGCCATGGCAAAACCTATAACCCAATTCATCTGCGGCCAATGCGGCACGGTTCACAAAAAATGGATCGGGCGTTGCGATGGCTGTGGCGAGTGGAACACGATTGTTGAGGAGGCCCCGCTTTCGGCAGGCCCCGCCAAATCGGGCTTGGGTGCAGGCAAAGGGCGCAAAATGGCGCTGATGGATTTGGCGAGCCAAGAGGCCCCACCACCGCGCCACCCTTCAGGCTTGGCGGAATTGGATCGTGTGCTTGGTGGCGGGCTTGTGCCTGCCTCTGCGCTGCTCTTGGGGGGGGATCCGGGCATTGGGAAATCGACCCTATTGTTGCAGGCTGCGGCCAGTTTCGCAGCCAAGGGCCTGTCGGTTGTTTATGTCTCGGGCGAGGAGGCCAGCGCACAGGTGCGCATGCGCGCGCAACGTCTGGGTTTGGGCGCAGCCCCGATGGCCTTGGCGGCGGAAACCAATTTGCGCGATATTGTAACCACTTTGGACGAAACCCGCCCCGATTTGGTGATTATCGATTCCATCCAAACCATGTGGCTTGACACAGTCGACAGCGCACCTGGATCTGTCAGCCAAGTGCGCGCCGCGGCACATGAATTGGTTACCTTCGCCAAACGGCGTGGGGTCAGCGTGATCTTGGTGGGCCATGTCACCAAAGATGGCCAAATTGCGGGGCCGCGCGTGGTCGAGCATATGGTCGATTGCGTCCTTTATTTTGAGGGTGAACGCGGGCACCAATTCCGCATTCTGCGCTCGGTCAAAAACCGCTTTGGCCCTGCGGGTGAGATTGGTGTTTTCGAGATGACAGGCGCGGGCCTTTCCGAGGTTGCAAACCCGTCTGCTCTGTTTCTCTCAGAGAATGAAACCGCCTCACCCGGATCGGCGGTCTTTGCAGGCATTGAGGGCACAAGACCCGTCTTGGTCGAAATCCAAGCCTTGGTCGCCCCCTCCCCGCTTGGTCAACCCCGCCGTGCGGTTGTGGGCTGGGACAGCGCACGGCTTGCCATGATCTTGGCGGTGCTTGAGGCCCGTGTGGGGATCGCCTTTGCGGGGCTTGATGTTTATCTCAACATCGCAGGCGGGTTGCGGATCACTGAACCTGCGGCTGATCTGGCGGTTGCCGCCGCCTTGCTGAGCGCGCGCGAGGATGCGGCGCTGCCACAAGGGTCGGTGATTTTTGGCGAATTAAGCCTATCTGGCGCGCTTCGGCCCGTGGCACAGGCGGAAAACAGGTTGAAAGAAGCGCAAAAACTTGGTTTCTCGACTGTGATCGCGCCAGAGGGCTGCAATTTTGGCTCGGTCGGGGGTGTTACGCTGATGCAAATGGCGGATATGACGCGATTTGTGGGCGATATATTCGGCGCGGGCTAGCGCCAAAATAAGTGAGGGAGCGGGCGATGGATGGGTTCACGATGATTGACGGCATTGCAGGCGGGGTGATTTTCATCTCGGCCATCTTGGCCTATTCGCGCGGTTTTGTGCGCGAGGTCATGTCAATCTTGGGCTGGATCGCCGCCGCCATCGTGGCCTATTGGGCCGCGCCAGAAGTGCGCCCACTGATCTCGGAAATTCCCTATATCGGGCCATATGTCGATGACAGCTGCGAATTGGGCATGATCTTGGGCTTTTCGGCAGCCTTTGCTGTGACGCTGATTGTAGTCTCGCTCTTCTCGCCGCTGTTTTCCTCGTTCATCCAGAAAACCAAGCTAGGCGGGTTTGACGCGGGTGCGGGTCTTTTCTTCGGCGTGCTGCGCGGTGTTGCCTTGGTAGCGGTGGCCTTGGTCGCCTATGACCGACTGGCAGGCAGCGACCCTGCGGCGGCAGTCGTGAACAGCCAAACCGCACAAATCTTTGCCTCGCTGACCACGCAAATCGACAGCGAAATCCCAAGCGATGCGCCGGGTTGGTTGATCGGTCGCTATGAGGGGCTGACCGCAGGATGCGTGGCCCCTGCCGCAGGCGACACGCAAAGCGCGCGCGCACTCTTAACCGTGCCCGCAGCGTAAGTGCGTGCCCGCGCCGCGTTGCGGTAAAATTATACGTGAATTTCGAGCGCAAATTGTGACGCATTCATGACAGCTAATAGGTGACAGCGCCGCGCCTTTGTCCTAGGTAAGGCGTGCAACCGACTCGCCCATTTCCGTAGCTTTCGGCTATAACCGCAGGCAGGAGCCCGCCGATGCCCAGCAATTTTGCGTCCCCGCGCACCGCACAATTCCCCGCCCATCCCTTTGATCCCCTCTCTGATGATAAGCTGCGTGAAGAGTGCGGCGTCTTTGGTGTGATCGGTGTGGCGGATGCCGCGAATTTTGTGGCCCTTGGCCTGCACGCGTTGCAACATCGCGGCCAAGAGGCGGGCGGGATCGTCAGCTATGACCCTGTCGAAGGGTTCAACTCGGCCCGCCGTTTCGGATATGTGCGCGATAATTTCACCAATGCCAGTGTGATGGACACGCTGCCAGGTGCGCTTGCCATCGGCCATGTGCGTTATTCCACGGCAGGCAATAAGGGCAACACGGCAATTCGTGATGTGCAGCCCTTTTTTGGCGAATTCGCCATGGGTGGGGCCGCGATTGCGCATAATGGGAATATCGTCAACGCCGATGAACTGCGCCGCGAATTGATTGAACGTGGGTCCATCTTCCAATCCTCATCGGACAGTGAGTGCATCATTCACCTGATGGCGCGCAGCTATCAGAAAAATATCCCCGAGCGCATGAAAGACGCGCTGCGCCGCGTAGAGGGCGCGTTTTCGGTTGTGGCCATGACACGCACAAAATTGATGGGTGTGCGCGACCCGCTTGGGGTGCGCCCCTTGGTGTTGGGCAAGATCGGCGATGGTTACGCGCTTTCCTCCGAAACCTGTGCGCTTGATATCATCGGCGCCGAATTCGTGCGCGAGATCAAGCCTGGTGAGATGGTCGTCATCACCGCGCAGGGCATCGAAAGCTATATGCCCTTCGAGCAGCGCAAATCGCGCTTTTGCATTTTCGAACATGTCTATTTCTCGCGCCCCGACAGTATTTTGGGCGGGCGGTCAGTGTATGAAACGCGCCGCCAGATTGGCGTGGAATTGGCGCGCGAAGCCCCTGTTGAGGCAGATCTCGTCTGCCCCGTGCCCGATAGCGGTACGCCTGCGGCCATCGGGTTTGCCCATGAAAGCGGCATCCCGTTTGGCATGGGGATCATCCGCAACCAGTATATGGGCCGCACGTTTATCGAACCCACCGAACAGATCCGCAATATGGGTGTGCGTCTTAAGCTGAACATCAACCGCGCCTTGATTGAAGGCAAGCGGGTGATCTTGGTAGATGACAGCGTTGTGCGCGGCACCACCTCGCAAAAGATCAAAGAAATGATTTTGGACGCAGGCGCGGCCGAGGTGCATTTCCGCATCGCCTCTCCGCCTACAGCATGGCCTTGTTTTTACGGGGTGGACACGCCACAGCGCGACAAGCTTCTTGCGGCGACAATGAGCGCCGAAGAAATGCGCGCCCATCTGGGTGTGGACAGCCTGCGCTTTATCTCGCTTGATGGGCTTTATCGTGCCGTGGGTGAGGCCAAGGGCCGTGACCCCAAAAACCCCACCTATTGCGATGCCTGTTTCTCAGGCGAATATCCTGTGCGCCCCACAGACCAAATCGCCAAAGGTTTTGCCATGAACGAACCCGCCGCTGCTGAATAAACGGCACCATGGCACAAAAGAAAAAGGCCGCTCCGAAGAGCGGCCTTTTTCTTTAGATCTTTACTGCAGATCAGCGGATTGCTTTGCGCAAGTTAAACGCACCCGCCACAATCAAAGCTGCCAAAAGCGCCTTGACCACATCACCCGCGATGAAGGGCGCCATCCAGCCAGAGAGCAAGGTTGAAGGCTCAACCCCCATGACCAAGGCAGGCCATGCAAGGCCGGGCACATAAAGCGCGGCCGAAGCAACCAGTGCCGCAGCAAAGCCAAGGATTGGCTTACGCGTCATACCACGATCCGCAGCCAAGCCCGCGATATAAGCCATCACAACAAAGCCCAGAAGGAAACCACCGGTAGGCCCGAACATATAGGCCAGACCTGCACCGCCATTGGCGAACACAGGCAGACCCATCGCGCCCTCAACCAAATAGGCCACAAGCGCCGCAACGCCCAAACGCGCGCCCAAGGCGAACGCAACGGTCAGGATTGCTAAGGTTTGCAGCGTCATTGGAACGGGGAACATCGGCACCGAGATTTGCGCCGCAATCGCAATCACAAGCGAGCCCGCCAAGACCAATGCCGCTTTTTGCGCAAGGCTTGTGGGGGTGGTCAGGGATTTGGTTAGAAAGTCAGAACGGCTCATAAATCGGGCTCCTCAAAGGTTCTGGGGAATTCGCGTTTAAGCTGTTTTCCGCTTGCAGCACGGCAAAGTCAAGCAAAGAGCACGCAAATTACCCACAGCCACCGCAAATCAGGCGCGGCAAAAAACCCTGCTTGCCAAATCGCTGCTTTCATCCCATGTGGGAGGCATGGAAAAGATTTTGTCAGGTAAAATCGCCCTTGTCACAGGGGCATCGCGCGGAATTGGGGCAGCCTCGGCGGAATGGTTGGCCGCTCGCGGTGTCCATGTCGTTGCCGTTGCCCGCACCACGGGCGCTTTGGAAGAATTGGATGACCGCATCCAAGCCAAAGGCGGGCAAGCCACGCTTGCCCCCATGGATATTACCACCGATGCTGCAATGGCGCATTTGTGCCGTTCAATTTTTGATCGGTGGGGGCGCGCCGATATTTGGGTGCATGCGGCCTTTCACGCAACCGCGCTGACCCCTGCCCCGCATATCACAGAAAAAGACCTTGATCGGGCCATTGGCACCAATATTCGCGCAGTATCGCGTTTGATCACCATGATCGCGCCATTGATTGAGCCGTCTGATGACCCGCATGCCGTTTTCTTTGATGATAAATGGGACGCGAAATTCGCAGGCACCTATGGTATGAGCAAGGCCGCGACCCGCGCCTTGGTGCAAAACTGGCAATCCGAGACGGAAAAGCACGGGCCAAATGTGCATCTGTTACACCCAAAGCCCATGCCAACCGCGTTGCGCGCACGGTTTTATCCTGGTGAAGATCGGGAGGGGTTGGCAAAGCCCAGTGACGAAGCCGAACGGCTGTTACAACCGATCTTCGGCTAAAAGCCGAAAGTCAGCTAATCTTTATCGTCATCTTCTTCGCCCTCGACCGCAGCCGCTTTGACCTTCGGGGCCACAGGCGTGGGACGGGGCGCTTCAACCTCAGGCATTTCTTCGATACGATCTGCCAAGGCCTCGGCGCGGGCGGCAAGCTCGGCCAACCCATCCACCACTTGCGCAGGGATGACCGCCACCTCTGCAGGCGGTTTCGCGGCTTCAAGATCCGCGATTTTCATCTGCGATTTGCGCAAAAGATCCTCGGCTTTGGCCAGCGTCTCTTCCATCGCGTTGATTTTGGTTTGCGCGGCCTCAAGCTCATCGGTTTTGGCAAGGGTTTTATCGGCCAAAAGCAGACCCGCCATCAGCAACATCCGTTCCGCAGGCAACCGACCGATCTGACCCGAGACCACAGAGGCCTCGGTGTCCAACATTTTTGCCGCCGCTTTGAGAAGGGGTTCCTCGCCCTCTTGGCAGGCGACAGGGAAATTACGGCCACCGATGGTAATCGTTACATCAGGCATTACGCGCCCCCTTCTTCGGTCACGGTATCAATCTCGGCCAAAATTTGCGCCAATTCTTGGGCATCGGCTGCGCGCTGCGCCTTGAGCGCACGAATTTCCGCCAAAAGACCAGATTGCAGCAATTCGCGATCAAAATTCCCTTCGGGTGCCTCGCGCAACTCTTCCAAGGTCTCTTGCAGCCTTGCGATTGTTGCGCGCAATTCGCCCAATGTGCTGTCCGTCATCTGAGCGCCCCGATCCTCAAGCGCATCGCGCGCGGCATCACGCTCATCGCGGGCCTCGTTGCGTTCTTCGCGCAAGCGCGCGGCGCGCATCCGCAGGATTTGCACCTCACTCTCGCCCGTGGCTTCGGGTATTGGGGCGGCATCAGATGCGGCCTCGGCTTGGGTGGTAGATTGGGCAAGGTCAGATTTCAGCTGCTCAACCTCGGCACGGGCGGCTGCCAATTCGGCCTTGAGCGCATCCCGCGCGGCCTCGGCCTCAGCGGCCCGCAATTCGGCCCCATCCGTGCTGCCCTGCGCCTGAGCCTCCATCGCCTTAAGCCGCGCCGCCAGATCCAATCGGGTGCGTTGCTCGAGCGCCAATTCCTCGCGCAGATCGGACAGCTCATCCGAGGACGCGGTGCCGTTTGCAGGGGCGCGGGCCTTTCCCATCGCCGCATCAATCCGCGCAAGCGCAGCTGACAGGCGCGCCTCAAGCTGATCGACTTTCTCAATGGCCAAAGGATCGCTCATTTTGCCTCCCCCAATTGCGGGCGTTTGGATCGCCTCATGAAACATTTACGCGGCAGTCGTATCACGCAGACCATGTCAGATCGTGAGGGCCGAATCTGACCCCCTGCGACACATTATGATCCAATTTCGGGAGTTTGGCAGGATTTCTTGATCTAAGGCAACCCTTGCGTCTTTAGCGACCAACAGGACTTGGGCGTGGGCTTCGGGCTTGAACTTTGGTCACGCCCTGCTAAACCCGTCCGCGTTAACGCTCGCACAAGCACTCCCGCAGCCCTCTTCTAGGACATTGATATGGATCTTTCTGCACTTGCCGCCCGCAATCCTGACCATTGGCGCCGCGCCGCCTGTATCCGCACGCTTGCCCTTGACGGGGTGGCCGCCGCGAATTCGGGCCATTCTGGTATGCCGATGGGGATGGCGGATGTTGCGACCGTGCTGTTTGACAAGCACCTCTCTTTTGACGCATCGGCCCCGAACTGGCCCAATCGTGACCGCTTTATTCTGTCGGCGGGCCATGGCTCGATGCTGATCTATGCGCTGCTGTATCTCACGGGTTACAAACAGATGACATTGGAGCAGATCAAGAATTTCCGTCAGCTGGGCGCCATCACGGCGGGCCATCCTGAATTTGGCCATGTCGAAGGGGTTGAAACGACCACAGGCCCCTTGGGGCAAGGGATTTCCAACGCGGTTGGTTTTGCCATGGCCGAGGAACATCTGCGCGCCACATGGGGCGCAAAGATTATGGATCACTACACCTATTGCATCGCGGGCGATGGCTGCCTGATGGAGGGCATCAGCCAAGAGGCGATCGGTCTTGCAGGGCGTCATGAACTCAGCCGCCTGATTGTGCTTTGGGATGACAATAACATCACCATCGATGGCACAGTCGATATGGCCTGCCGTGTGGATCAACGCGCGCGCTTTGCCGCCGCAGGGTGGGATGTGTTTGACTGTGACGGCCATGATGCCGCCGATATCGACCGCGCGATCACGGCAGCCAAGGCAAGCCCGCGCCCTGCAATGGTGGCCTGTAAAACCCATATCGCAATCGGCTCTGCCGCGCAGGACACCCCCAAGGGTCACGGCGCATTGACCGACCCAAAAGTGGTGGCTGACACGAAGGCCGCCTATGGCTGGACGCATGGGGCCTTTGAAATCCCTGCCGATCTCAAAAACTGGTGGGAAGCTGTCGGCGCAAAAGGCGCCACCGCGCGCGCCGAATGGGAAGCCCGTCTTGCCGCCCTGCCCGCCGCCAAACAGGCCGAGTTTACCCGCGCCTTTGCAGGCGAGGTTCCCGCGAAATTGGGCAATGCGCTGCGCCGCTATAAAAAATCCCTCGCGGATGAGGCGCCCAAAGTGGCAACCCGCAAGGCCAGCGAAATGGCCCTTGCCGTGATCAACCCGATCATGAAAGAGACCTTAGGCGGCTCTGCAGATTTGACCGGGTCGAACAATACCAAAACGGGCGATATGGGGATTTTCACCCCCGAGAACCGTAAAGGGCGCTATGTCCATTACGGCATCCGCGAGCATGGCATGGCGGCAGCGATGAACGGCATGGCGCTACATGGGGGCCTGCGCCCCTATGGCGGGACATTCTTTACCTTTACCGATTACGCGCGCCCCTCAATGCGACTTTCCGCTTTGATGGGGATTAACGTGGTCTATGTGATGACCCATGACAGCATCGGCGTTGGCGAGGATGGCCCAACCCACCAACCTGTTGAGCATCTCGCCATGATGCGCGCCACGCCAAATTGCCTTGTGATGCGCCCTGCCGATGCGGTGGAAACCGCGGAATGTTGGGAAATCGCGCTGTCGCAACCAAACCGCCCCAGCGTCTTGGCCCTGACCCGTCAAAACCTGCCCACGTTGCGCAGAAAACATGTCTCGCGCAATTTGGCCACCCAAGGGGCCTATGTTTTGGCCGAGGCCGAAGGCAAGCGTCAGGTGATCTTGATGGCAACAGGGTCGGAAGTCGAAATTGCCATGGCGGCCCGCGACAAGTTGCAGGCCGAAGGTATCGGAACACGGGTTGTCTCGGTGCCGTCTATGGAACTCTTTGCCGAGCAAGACGAAGCCTATCGCAAGCGCGTTCTACCTGCAGGGCCCGTGCGCATTGCGGTTGAGGCCGCTGTGCGTCAGCCTTGGGATCGCTGGTTGTTGGGCGAGCGTGGTCGTGAGGCCAAGGCGGGCTTTGTTGGGATGAACAGCTTTGGCGCTTCTGCCCCTGCTGAAGTTCTCTACGAGCATTTCGGCATCACCGCAGAGGCGGTCGTGGCCGAGGCCAAAGCGCGCCTTTAAGCACAGAACCTAAGAAACAAAATCGGGCGTGTGGGGGCCTCCTACACGCCCTTTTTCTTTGGGAAAAGTGGCAGGATCACCGCAACGAGCAGGATCAAACAGGCCCCAACACCCAAGCCCAAAATACCTGCGCCAAGGGCGAACACCGCCCACTCCACCACTCCGTGGGCCGCGGCCACAGCATCCGCTGCGGCAAGGCTGAGGTGATGCAGCATCTCCTCTGGGGCGGGCCAGCCCAGTTGCGCGGCCCCGTGCAGAAGGATGGCGCCCCCCACCCACAGCATCGCCGCTGTGCCAATTCGGGTGAGCCACAGCAGGAAGCTGGGCATCGCGGCCACGATCCCCCGCCCCAGACGTTGTAAGGCGGGCGCGCGGTCGGTATGCGCCAAATGCAGCCCCACATCATCGGCCTTCACAATCAGGGCGACCGACCCATAGACCAAAGCGGTGATGCCGATCGCCACAAGGGCAAGCGCGAAACCCGCATAAATCAGGCTTGGCGCCTCAAGCGCCGAGAGCGCGATGGTCATGATTTCAGCGGAAAGGATGAAATCTGTTTTGATCGCACCTTTGACACGCGCCTCTTCTAAATGGGCGGGGTCGCTTGCCGCAGGATCGCGCGTCTCGGAATGCGGGCGAAAGGCATGAAGGATCTTTTCTGCCCCCTCATAACACAAATAAGCCCCCCCCATCATCAACAGGGGCGGAATCGCCCAAGGGGCGAATTGCGACAACAGGAGCGCCACAGGCAAAAGGATCACCAATTTATTGACAATCGAGCCGCGCGCGATCTTCCAGACAATCGGCAATTCACGCTCTGGCGCAAACCCTGTGAGATATTTGGGGGTGACGGCCGCGTCATCAATCACCGCGCCTGCGGCCTTTGCCCCCGCTTTGGCTGCTTGTGCCGCGATATCGTCCACGGAGGCCGCCGCAACCTTGGTCAAAGCCGCGACATCATCCAACAGCGCCAATAATCCGCTCATCCACCCCAATCCTTTTGCACCCAACAGCCGCCCTTAGCATAGCGGCACAGCATGTTCGCGCAACCGTTCGCGCTAACATCGGATGTTTTCGCTAACATTATGAAAATTCGTCATTTTTTCCTTGGGGATCGGGCGCAGCTTTTGTATGCGGTCAAGCAAGAGCGCAAATCGGATTGGAGACAAGATCATGACCATCACCCTTGGCATCAATGGATTTGGCCGCATCGGGCGGTGCACCCTTGCCCATATCGCAGAGGCGGCACGCAACGATGTGCAAGTGGTCAAAATCAACGCGACTGGCCCGCTTGAGACCAATGCGCATCTTCTAAAATATGACAGCGTGCATGGCCGTTTTGGCGGCGAGGTGCGCCTGACCGAGGACACAATGGATTTAGGCCAAGGCCCGATCAAAGTCTTTTCCACCTACGACCCACAAGAGTTGGATTGGGAGGGCTGCGATGTCGTTCTTGAATGCACAGGCAAGTTCAACAATCGTGACGCGGCCGCAGTCCATTTGACCCGCGGCGCAAAGCGGGTCTTGGTCTCGGCCCCCGCGAAACAAGCCGATAAAACCATCGTCTATGGTGTGAACCACCGCGATCTGCGCGAAGATCATCATGTCGTCTCGAACGGGTCTTGCACCACGAATTGCTTGGCCCCTTTGGCAAAAGTGCTGAATGAGGCGATTGGTATTGAGCGCGGGATCATGACCACGATCCACAGCTACACGGGCGATCAGCCCACGCTAGACCGCCGCCATTCCGATCTTTACCGCGCGCGTGCTGCCGCTATGGCGATGATCCCCACATCAACTGGCGCTGCAAAAGCGCTGAAAGAAGTTCTGCCTGAACTCGAAGGTCGGTTGGATGGCACGGCCATGCGGGTTCCAACCCCGAATGTATCTTGCGTTGATCTGACCTTTGAGGCGGGGCGCGATACATCGGTGGAGGAGGTTAACCAAATCATGCGCGATGCGGCCGAGGGCCATATGCGCAGCGTCCTGGCCTATGACCCAGAACCCAAGGTTTCGATTGATTTCAATCACACCACGCATAGCTCGATTTTTGCGCCAGATCAGACAAAGGTCATCGGTGGGCGCACGGTTCGTGTTTTGGCATGGTATGACAATGAATGGGGATTTTCGGCGCGTATGGCGGATGTCTCTGCTGCCATAGGGCGCCTGATCGCCTAAACCCCCGTCCTAGGTCACGACTTTTTATAAAACCCAGCCATGATGCATGGCAGGGTTTTTGCTTTTTCATCCCCTGAACGGCCTAAACCCAAGTTATAATGCCCCCAACCAGAGATCGAACTCCGCGATTTATAACCCGCGTCCAATGGCGATCGGGGCGATTTCCTCACAAATCCTGTCTCACAAGGCCGCCACAAACAGGTGGGCCGTTCACCACATCAGAAAGGAAATCCACATGTCTTTTATGAAAACATCGACCTTTGTCGCAGCACTGGCCCTGACCACCGCCCTGCCTTTGGCGGCACAGGCCTCTGGCTATGAGCGTCTGACCGAAGAGCAGCGTGCAAACATTTGATCCATATCCTCAATAAAATGGCGTTCTGGCGCTAGAGATCCCCTTTCCTTTTCGCGGCTAAGGGACTATACCACCCGCAACTGTTACCGCTAACAATGCCATGTTTGGCGCACTGGAGGGGATTATGGCTGTTAAAGTTGCCATTAATGGGTTTGGTCGGATTGGACGCAACGTGCTGCGCGCGATCATCGAGTCGGGCCGCACCGATATTGAGGTGGTCGCAATCAATGATCTGGGGCCTGTTGAAACCAACGCGCATCTTTTGCGTTTTGACAGCGTGCATGGCCGCTTTCCCGCCGAAGTGAAAACAACCGAGACGACCATTGACGTGGGGCGCGGCCCAATTGAGGTCACCGCCATTCGCAACCCCGCTGAATTGCCATGGGGTCACATTGATATCGTCTTGGAATGCACGGGCATTTTCACCGACCGCGACAAGGCCGCCGTGCATCTTGAAAACGGGGCTTCGCGTGTCTTGGTTTCGGCCCCCTCAAAAGGGGCGGATAAGACCATCGTTTACGGGGTCAACCACGGCACATTGACGAAGGATGACATCATCGTCTCGAACGCCTCTTGCACCACGAACTGCCTTAGCCCTGTGGCCTTCGCGATCCACAATGCCATCGGGATTTCGCGCGGCTTTATGACAACGATCCACAGCTACACGGGCGATCAGCCGACCTTGGACACGATGCACAAGGACCTCTATCGCGCCCGCGCCGCCGCGATGAGCATGATCCCCACCTCAACAGGGGCCGCGCGCGCCGTTGGTTTGGTTTTGCCCGAATTGAATGGCAAGCTGGACGGGGTCGCAATCCGCGTGCCGACACCGAATGTCTCGGTTGTTGATCTGACCTTTGAGGCGGCCCGCACCACATCAGTTGAAGAAATCAACGAGGCAGTGATCAAGGCGGCCAATGGCCCGCTTAAGGGAATTTTGGGCGTGACGGATCAGCCCAATGTCTCGATGGATTTTAACCATGATCCCCGCTCCTCGATCTTCCATTTGGATCAGACCAAAGTGATGGATGGCAATATGTGCCGCGTTCTGAGTTGGTATGATAACGAATGGGGCTTCTCAAACCGCATGGCCGATACGGCCGTGGCGATGGGAAAACTGATCTAAAGACAAAAAGGCGCGGAACACCGCGCCTTTTTCTTTGCCAAAAAATTGACCTTTGCGCTGGAAAAGTCTAGCGCAAGGATGACTGTATTTCCCAAATATCGGAGGCCGCAAATGGGCTGGAACACCTTGGATGATCTCGATCTTGCGGACAAAACGGTGCTGACCCGTGTCGACATCAACGTGCCGATGGAAAATGGCCGCGTCACTGATGCGACACGGATTGAGAAGATCATCCCCACGATCCGCGACATCCGCGCGAAAGGTGGCCGCGTGGTTCTTTTGGCCCATTTTGGCCGCCCGAAAGGGCGCCCCGTTCCAGAAATGAGCCTAGCGCAACTGACGCCTGCCCTTGAGGCCGCGCTGGGGCATGAGGTGATTTTCATCGAAACCCCAAGCCGCACCGCGGTTGAGGCAACCCCCACGGATGCTGTGATCTTGGTTGAGAACACTCGCTTTTCTCCGATGGAGGAGGCAAACGATCCGCAAATGGCGCAATTCCTTGCAGGGCTTGGTGACATTTACTGCAATGACGCTTTTTCAGCGGCGCATCGGGCGCATGCCTCGACCGAAGGGGTCGCGCATTTGCTGCCCTCTTGCGCGGGCCGCCTGATGGCTGCGGAATTGGCCGCATTGGAAGCCGCACTTGGCACCCCTGCCCGCCCTGTTATGGCCGTTGTCGGCGGGGCAAAAGTCTCGACCAAGCTGGATCTTCTGCACAATCTGGTTGGTAAGGTGGATCGCCTCGTAATCGGGGGCGGCATGGCCAATACGTTTTTGGCGGCACAGGGCCATGATGTCGGCGCGTCTTTGTGCGAACATGATCTGGCGCAAACGGCGCGCGACATTTTGGATCACACAAAAACCACGGGTTGCGCCATCATTTTACCAAGCGATGTGGTCATTGCCCGCGAATTAAAATCGGGTGCTGCGCATGAGGTGGTTGCAAGCACGGCTGTGCCCAAGGATGCGATGATTTTGGATGCAGGCCCAAACAGCGTGGCGGCCATCATTGCCCAGATTGAAACTTCAAGAACCTTGATTTGGAACGGCCCGCTTGGCGCCTTTGAACTTAGCCCCTTTGACGCGGCCACGAACGCGGCCGCACAAGCGGCGGCACAGGTCACCAAAACAGGCCATCTGATTTCTGTCGCAGGCGGCGGGGATACGGTCGCGGCCCTCAATAAATCGGGCGCGGCGGAGCATTTCACCTATATCTCAACCGCAGGCGGCGCCTTCCTTGAATGGATGGAGGGCAAAACCCTCCCAGGTGTTGCGGCGCTGGGGATCTGACCCCCTAAATTTAGTGCTATAAATATCTGACTCTAAATATAAAAAAATCGAATCAGGGGGATTCCCTTTTCGATTGGGATATGCGAATCTGCCCGCACGATATCGGCACAAATTCAAAGAATGCCGAATTGATGAGGCAGTAACGCATGTCTAAGACACGCAAACTTTCCCTTGCGGGGGCAGTTCTTCAGATCACGCTGATTTTGGTCGGTGGGTATTTTGGGCTTGCCGCGATCCAAGGGGACTCGGGCCTGTTCGAGCGCATCCAAATCGAAGCAGAAGCCGATGAGCTGCGTCTCGAATTGGCGGCGTTGCAGGCTGAAACGGCCCATCTTGAAACCCTGACACGGCGCATGTCCGACACGTTCCTCGACCTTGACCTTCTGGATGAGCAAGCCCGCGAAATCCTCGGCTATCTGCGCGCGGATGAGATCGTCCTGCGTTAAGGCGCAAAAAACCCCCTCAACCGCCGCATTCTGCCTTGCCCCTTTGGGATGGGCTTCTTAACACTATGGCGAGATCGGATAAAAACAGGGGAGATCACCATGCGCACCAAAGCAGCCGTAGCCCTAAAAGCGGGCGAACCATTGACCGTGATGGAGGTCGAATTGGACGGCCCGAAGGCGGGCGAGGTCTTGGTGGAAATCAAAGCCACAGGCATTTGCCATACGGATGAATTTACCCGCTCGGGCGCGGACCCTGAGGGGATTTTCCCTGCTATTCTCGGCCATGAAGGTGCAGGCATTGTGGTTGAGGTGGGCGAAGGCGTGACCACCCTGAAACCTGGTGACCATGTGATCCCCCTCTATACGCCTGAATGTCGGCAATGTGCATCCTGCCGCTCAGGCAAGACCAACCTTTGCACCGCCATTCGCAACACCCAAGGTCAAGGGCTGATGCCTGATGGCACAACACGGTTTAAGATGCTCGATGGCACGCCGATTTATCACTATATGGGCTGCTCAACGTTCGCCAATCACACAGTGCTGCCCGAGATCGCCTTGGCCAAAGTGCGCGATGACGCGCCGTTTGACAAAATCTGCTACATTGGCTGCGGCGTGACCACGGGTATTGGCGCGGTGATCAACACCGCAGGGGTCGAGATCGGGTCAACCGCCGCCGTGTTTGGCCTTGGCGGCATCGGCTTGAACGTCATTCAAGGCCTGCGCATGGCGGGTGCAGATATGATCATCGGTGTTGATCTCAATGATGGCAAAGAGGAGATGGCGCGCAAATTCGGCATGACCCATTTCATCAACCCGTCAAAAATCGAAGGCAGCGTTGTGCAGGAGATTGTAAACCTCACCAAGCGCGGCGATGACCAGATCGGTGGCGTGGATTATTCCTTTGACGCGACAGGCAATGTCAAAGTGATGCGCGATGCACTAGAATGCAGCCACCGCGGGTGGGGTGTTTCCGTCATCATCGGTGTTGCCCCCGCAGGGGCCGAGATCAGCACGCGACCCTTCCAACTTGTGACAGGGCGCGTCTGGAAAGGCACGGCCTTTGGCGGCGCGAAAGGGCGCAGCGATGTGCCAAAATTTGTCGATTGGTATATGGATGGTAAGATCGAAATTGATCCGATGATCACCCATAAATTGACACTCGATCAAATCAATGAGGGGTTTGATTTGATGCATGCGGGCAAATCCATCCGCGCGGTGGTAGAATTTTGATGCAGGTGATCAGCGAAAATCGTGCATTTGGCGGCAAGCAAATTGTCGCCAAACACCTGTCAAATGCGTGCAACTGCGAAATGACCTTTGCGGTCTATCTTCCACCGCAGGCCGAAGACGGGCCTGTGCCCGTGTTGTATTACCTGTCAGGTCTGACCTGCACACATGAGAATGCCATGACCAAAGCGGGCGCCCAAGCATGGGCGGCAGAGTATGGCATTGCCGTGGTCTTTCCCGACACCAGCCCGCGTGGCGAAGGCGTTGCAAATGACGAGGCCTATGATCTAGGCCAAGGCGCAGGGTTCTATGTCAATGCGACCGAGGCCCCTTGGGCTGCACATTTTAAGATGTGGGATTACATCGCAGAAGAATTTCCTGCCCTGATTGATGCGGAATTCCCCATTGACGGCACCCGCGCAGGCATCACGGGCCATTCAATGGGCGGGCATGGGGCGCTGACGCTTGCCATGACCTACCCTGATCGGTTCAAAAGCCTTTCTGCCCTTGCACCAATCGCCAACCCGACCCAATCAGATTGGGGGAAAAAGCAGCTTGCCGCCTATTTGGGGCCAGATCAGGGCCAATGGGCCGCGCATGACGCAAGTCTTTTGATGGCTACACAGGGCTATCCAAGTGACATCTTGATTGACCAAGGCGGCGCAGATCAATTCCTTGAGCTACTACGCCCTGCCGGTTTGGCCCACGCCATGACAGAACGCGCACAGCCCCATGTAATGCGGATGCATGAGGGCTATGATCACAGCTATTTCTTTGTGGCCTCCGTGATCGAAGATCACATTCGTTGGCATGCGGAACGGCTGTAAAAATAGCAGAAATTTGCGCAAAAACCCTTAGGCTGAATTCCCCCTACCCTTTCCCCTGACTTTTGTGATAAAGAATAGTTCAACGTTAAACTATTCTTTCGAATGGGAGGGCCCAAGGATATGGCCGCGAAACGACCGACCCCCGCATCGAGCGGAAAAACCAAAGCGAAATCAAATGTTTCGCCTGATGAATTGAAAAAATTCTATCGCGAAATGTTGCTGATCCGCAGATTCGAAGAAAAAGCAGGTCAGCTTTACGGCATGGGTTTGATCGGTGGTTTTTGCCATCTCTATATTGGGCAAGAGGCGGTTGTTGTCGGCCTAGAGGCCGCGGCCAGCGAAGGCGACAAGCGGATCACCTCCTATCGCGACCACGGCCATATGCTGGCCTGCGGGATGGATGCCAAGGGTGTTATGGCCGAATTGACGGGCCGCATCGGGGGCTATTCCAAGGGCAAGGGCGGCTCGATGCATATGTTCTCGAAAGAGAAACATTTCTACGGCGGCCACGGCATCGTGGGCGCGCAAGTGCCATTGGGTGCGGGTCTGGCCTTCTCGGACAAATATCGCGGCAATGATCGCGTCACCTTTACCTATTTCGGCGATGGTGCAGCCAACCAAGGTCAGGTCTATGAGACTTATAACATGGCCGAGCTGTGGTCGCTGCCCGTTGTTTTTGTGATTGAGAACAACCAATACGCGATGGGCACCTCAGTGCAGCGTTCAACAAAATCCCCAAGCCTATGGGAGCGCGGCGCGGCCTATGGGATCGCGGGCGAAGAGGTTGACGGGATGGATGTTCTGGCAGTCAAAGATGCGGGGCAACGCGCCGTTGCCTACTGCCGCGCTGGCAAAGGCCCTTACATTCTTGAGGTCAAAACCTATCGCTATCGCGGACATTCGATGTCTGACCCTGCGAAATATCGCACCCGCGAAGAAGTGCAGGAAATGCGCGAAAAGCGCGATGCGATTGAACATGTTCGCCAGTTGTTGCTGACGGGCGGTCACGCCTCTGAGGACGACCTCAAGGCGATTGATAAACAAATCAAAGACATCGTGAATGAGGCCGCCGAATTCTCCAAAGAAAGCCCTGAGCCACCTTTGGATGAATTGTGGACAGATATTTACGCGGACGCGTGAGCGGAAGGAGAGGATAAACCAATGGCAACCGAAATTTTGATGCCCGCCCTTTCGCCAACGATGGAAGAAGGCACTTTGGCCAAATGGCTGGTTAAGGAAGGCGACACCGTGCAAGCGGGTGATATTCTCGCCGAGATTGAAACCGACAAGGCCACAATGGAATTCGAGGCGGTCGATGAAGGCGTGATCGGCAAGATCCTTGTGGCTGAGGGCACCGAAGGGGTGAAGGTCAACACCGCCATCGCCATCATCGGCGAAGCGGGCGAAGATATGAGCGCGACCCCTGCGGCAGCCTCCCCCGCCCCTGCGGCCCCCGTTGCAGAAGCGGCACCTGCCGCACCTGTGGCCGCGGCCCCTGCAGCGCCCGTGGCAGATCAAAGCCCCGATTGGCCCGAAGGCACGCCGATGAAAACGCAAACCGTGCGCGAAGCGTTGCGCGATGCCATGGCCGAAGAAATGCGCGGCAATGACAATGTGTTCTTGATGGGCGAAGAGGTCGGTGAATATCAAGGTGCCTATAAGATCAGCCAAGGTTTGTTGGATGAGTTCGGCGCAAAGCGCGTGATCGACACCCCCATCACCGAGCATGGCTTTGCAGGGATCGCGGTTGGTGCGGCCTTTGGCGGGTTGAACCCAATCGTGGAATTCATGACCTTTAACTTTGCCATGCAGGCGATTGACCAGATCATCAACTCGGCGGCAAAGACGCTTTATATGTCGGGCGGTCAGATGGGCTGTCCTATCGTATTCCGTGGCCCGAACGGCGCCGCCGCCCGCGTGGGCGCACAGCACAGCCAAGATTACGCCGCATGGTACGCGCATATTCCAGGCCTAAAGGTGGTGCAGCCTTATACCGCCTCAGATGCCAAGGGCCTTTTGAAACAGGCTATCCGAGATCCGAACCCCGTGATCTTCCTTGAGAATGAAATTCTCTACGGCAAAACCTTTGAGGTGCCAGATCTGCCCGATTTCACCATTCCGTTTGGTAAGGCAAAAATTGCCCGTGCAGGGGATGATGTGACCCTCGTGTCCTTCGGGATCGGCATGACATACGCCATGGAGGCCGCCGAACGTCTGGCCGCCGAAGGCATTTCTGCTGAGGTGATCGACCTGCGCACATTGCGCCCCTTGGATTACGGCACGGTTTTGGCCTCTGTTCAAAAAACCAACCGCTGCGTGACGATCGAAGAGGGCTTCCCTGTGGCCTCCATCGGCAATCATATCTCGGCATATCTGATGCAAAACGCGTTTGATTATCTCGATGCGCCTGTGATCAATTGCACGGGCAAAGATGTGCCAATGCCCTATGCGGCGAACCTTGAGAAACTGGCCCTTGTCACCACCGATGAAGTGGTCGCAGCGGTCAAATCCGTAACCTATCGCTAAGGAGGGGCTGATTATGGCAACCGAAATTCTAATGCCCGCCCTGTCGCCCACAATGGAAGAGGGCACATTGGCGAAATGGTTGGTCAAAGAGGGCGACACTGTGCAAGCAGGCGACCTCTTGGCTGAGATTGAAACCGACAAGGCCACGATGGAATTCGAGGCCGTGGATGAAGGCGTGATTGGCAAGATCCTTGTGGCTGAGGGCACCGAAGGGGTGAAGGTCAACACCGCCATCGCCATCATCGGCGAAGCGGGCGAGGATATGAGCGCGGCACCCGCCGCAGCGGCCCCTGCCCCTGCGGCATCTGCACCCGCAGCCCAAGCAGCCCCTGCCACACCTGCACCCCCCACCCCTGCACCTGCGGCCCCTAAGGCAGAGGGCGCACGGTTTTTTGCCTCACCGCTTGCGCGGCGGATTGCGGCGGAAAAGGGCATCGACCTGACCAAAGTGAAGGGCACAGGCCCACATGGGCGGATCGTGAAGGCCGATGTCGAAAGCGGCAAGGCGGTTGCATCTGCCCCTGCGGCGACAGCGGCACCTGCGCAAAGCGCGCCCGCTCTGCCCGCCTCGCCTGGTGCAGATCAGATCAAGAAAATCTACGAAGGCCGCGATTATGAAGAAGTGGCTTTGGATGGGATGCGCAAAACTGTTGCCGCCCGCCTCACCGAAGCCAAGCAAACCATCCCGCATTTCTATCTGCGCCGCGACATTCGGATCGACAATTTACTTGCCTTCCGCGGCCAGCTGAACGCGCAATTGGCGGCGCGGGATGTCAAGCTTTCGGTCAATGATTTCATCATCAAGGCCTGTGCCCTTGCCCTGCAGGAAGTGCCAGATGCCAATGCGGTTTGGGCGGGGGATCGTATCCTCAAGCTGAAACCGTCTGATGTTGCGGTGGCTGTGGCAATTGAAGGTGGGCTGTTCACGCCCGTCCTTAAAGATGCGGATCAAAAATCCCTGTCGCGCTTGTCGGCTGAGATGAAGGATCTGGCCGCACGCGCGCGGTCTAAGAAACTCGCCCCGCATGAATATCAGGGCGGCAGTTTCGCAATTTCCAATTTGGGTATGTTCGGGGTCGATAATTTCGATGCCGTTATCAACCCACCCCATGGCGCGATTTTGGCGGTTGGTGCAGGGGTGAAAAAGCCTGTCGTGAACGAGGATGGCGCAGTGCAAGTGGCGACTGTGATGTCGGTCACGCTTTCCGTGGATCACCGCGCGATTGATGGCGCACTTGGGGCAGAATTACTGGCCTCGATTGTCCGCAATCTGGAAAACCCAATGGCGATGCTGGCCTAACAGCCCGCGACATTCGGATGAGGGCGCGCAGGGTGAAAGCCTTGCGCGCCTTTTTATTTGGGCAATTCAATCTCGCGCCATGCGGCAGGGGGCAGGTCACCCAAAACCCACTCCCCGATTTGACACCGAACAAGCCGCAAAACAGGTAAACCCACATGGGCGCACATCCGCCGCACTTGGCGGTTGCGTCCCTCAGTAATGGTGAGGCGCAGCCAATGATCTGGCACGGTTTGACGATAACGCACAGGCGGCACACGCGGCCAGAGCCAGTCAGGCTCGGCCACCTGCGCAACCTCGGCAGGGCGTGTTGGCCCATCTTTTAGCGTAATCCCTGCGCGCAATGCGGCAACGGCATCGGGGTTTGGCGCGCCCTCAACCATCGCATAATAGGTCTTCGGCAATTTGGCAGCAGGGCTTGTGATCTGCGCTTGCAATCGGCCATCATTGGTCAGCAGCAACAGCCCTTCGCTGTCGCGATCCAACCGCCCCGCAGGATAAAGGCCAGGCAGATCCAAATAATCAGAAAGCCCCCGCCAATGACCATCGGGCGAAAATTGGCTTAGGACATCCATGGGCTTGTTAAAAGCCACAAGCCGCCTTGGCCCCTCAAGCGTCTTGCGGGGGCGCGGCCGATTTGTGCGCCCCCTCAATGCGCCTCGGCCCAATTTTTACCCTGCCCTGCATCCACGACCAAAGGCACAGATAGATGCAAAACGGGGCTTGCCGCGCTTTCCATTACATCGCGGGCGCGGGCAATCAAAGCGTCCACCGCGCCCTCATCCACCTCAAAGACCAATTCATCATGCACCTGCAACAACATGGTTGCAGGCAAATCTGCGATTGCCTGATCCATGCGGATCATCGCGCGACGGATGATATCGGCCGCGGTGCCTTGGATGGGCGCGTTGATGGCCGCGCGCTGCGCAAAGCCTGCGGCGGGGCCTTTCGCCTCGATATCGGGTGTATGAATTTTGCGGCCAAACAAGGTCTGCACATAGCGGTGCGATTTGGCGAATTCCTTGGTCGCGGTCATATAATCACGGATGCCCGGGAAACGCTCAAAATAGCGGTCGATAAACCCTTGCGCCTCAGCGCGTGGTATCCGCAAATTGCGCGCAAGACCAAAGCCAGAAATGCCATAAATGACCCCAAAATTGATTGCCTTGGCCTGACGGCGAATGTCCGAGGTCATTTGATCCAGTGGGATGCCGAACATTTCAGACGCTGTTGCGGCGTGAATGTCTTGCCCTTCGCGAAAGGCCTGTTTGAGTGCATCAATCCCCGCAATCTCGGCCAAAATGCGCAATTCAATTTGGCTGTAATCCAAACTGACCAAAACGCGCCCCTCAGGGGCCACAAAAGCCTCGCGGATGCGGCGACCTTCTTCGCTGCGGATGGGAATATTTTGTAGGTTCGGATCGGTTGAGGCCAGACGGCCTGTATTCGCGCCCGCAATGACGTAAGAGGTATGCACGCGGCCCGTTTCGGGGTTGATATGATCTTGCAACGCATCGGTATAGGTCGATTTCAGCTTGGCAATCTGGCGCCAATCCAAAAGTCGCGCAGGCAATTCGTGACCCGCGGCGGCGAGATCTTCGAGGATATCCGCCCCCGTGGAATAGGCCCCCGTCTTGCCCTTTTTGCCCCCTTCGAGGCCCATCTTGTCGAACAAGATTTCACCAAGTTGTTTGGGGCTCGCCAGATTGAACGCCTCGCCCGCCAATTCATGCGCTTCGGCCTCGAGCGCCGCCATTTTCTGCGCAAAGGCGTTGGACATACGGCTCAGCACATCGCGGTCAACGCAGACCCCTGCCATTTCCATACGCGCCAAAACGGGCACAAGTGGGCGTTCTAGCGTTTCATAAACCCGTGTCACCTGCACCTGATGCAACTGAGGCTTGAACACCTGCCACAGGCGCAAGGTGATATCGGCATCCTCCGCCGCATAGGGGGCTGCATCCTCAATCTTGACCAAGTCAAAGGTGATTGCGGCCTTGCCCGCCCCAAGCAAAGTTTTAATCGGGATCGGTTCATGATCGAGATAGCGTGCAGAGAGCGCATCCATCCCATGCCCGTGCAACCCGCCATGCAGCGCATAAGACATCAGCATTGTGTCATCAATTGGCGCGACCTTGATCCCGTATCGGGCCAAGATTTTCGCGTCATATTTCATATTTTGCCCGATTTTGACGATGGACTCATCCTCGAACACGGGCCGCAATGCATCTAGGGCTGTGGCAAGCGGCATTTGCCCCTCGACCAATGCGGCGCTGCCAAAGAGATCATCCCCGCCTGCGCGGTGTTGCAGAGGGATATAACAGGCGCGCCCTGCCTTGGTGGCCAAGGACACGCCAACCAATTCAGCGCGCATCTCATCTAGGGCGGTTGTCTCGGTATCAATCGCAATGAACCCTTGCGCGCGCGCCGCCTCAAGCCATGGGGTAAGCGCCTCAAGCGTTGTGATTGTCTCATACTGGCCATGATCAAAGGCAGGGAATTCTGGTGCGGCGGGGGCCGCCCCGCCCGCAGGCGCAGGGGCCGCGGCGCTCGCCTGAATTTCAGGGGCCTCAACCCCCAAATGATCCGCGACACGCTTGGTCAGGCTGCGAAACTCCATCGCGGCCAGAAATTGCATCAGCGTCTCTGGTTCGGGGTCTTTAACCTCTAAATCGTCAAGGTTGATCTCAAGCGGCACTTGAGCATCGAGACTGACCAATTGCCGCGACAATCGAATTTGATCGGCAAACTCAATCAACGCCTCGCGCCGCTTGGGCTGTTTGATTTCCTCGGCCCGCGCCAGAAGCGTGTCTAAATCGCCATATTCATTGATCAAAAGCGCGGCTGTTTTTATCCCGATGCCAGGCGCCCCGGGAATATTGTCAACACTATCTCCCGCCAAGGATTGCACATCAATCACCCGCTCGGGCCCGACCCCAAATTTTGCAAAAACACCTTCGGCATCAATGCGCGCATTTTTCATCGCATCGAACATCTCGACCCCACCGCCGACAAGCTGCATCAGGTCTTTATCCGATGAAATAATCGTGCAGCGCCCCCCTGCCTCGCGCGCTTGCCGCGCAAGGGTGGCGATGATGTCATCCGCCTCGTATCCCTCCAACTCCAGACAGGCGAGGTTAAAGGCCCGCGTGGCTTCGCGGGTCAGCGGCATTTGCGGGCGCAAATCCTCGGGCATAGCATCACGATTGGCTTTGTAGAGATCGTATAGATCATTGCGGAACGTATGGCTGCCTTTGTCAAACACCACCGCCGCATGGGTCGGCCCGTCAGAGCCGCCATTCTCGACAATCATTTTCAAAAGCATATTGCAAAAGCCCGACACCGCCCCAATGGGCAGGCCATCGGATTTGCGCGTCAGCGGCGGCAGCGCATGATAGGCCCGAAAAATAAAGGCCGAGCCATCAACGAGATGAAGGTGGCACCCTTTGCTAAATCCGCTCATATTCACACCGCGCTTGTTTCTGGGGTCTTGCTTCGACTGTTCTAGCGCAGCATCAGAGCGGATGCGACCCGAAAGCGGTGCTTAGGACTTGGCCTTTTTGGCGGCGCTTTCGTGAATGAACATTTTGTCGCAATAGCCACATTCGACACGGCCCGTTTCATGCGGAATGGACAGCCACACCCGTGGATGACCCAAGGCGCCCTGCGCGCCATCGCAGGCCACACGCCATTGGCTGACAATCTCGGTTTCTGGGGCGTCCATGGTCATTGAGCCGTTCCTCCTGTCCTGTCTGTCTGCGCGCGGTGCGCACGCGGGCTGCTTGCCCTAGCCGTAGCATAGGCTTACATCTGCCTCATATCGCAGTTTGCCTCCCATCGGGCAAGAGGAGACAGGACAATGCCACGCGAAAACGCCATCGAGTTGCACAATTTGCGTAAGACCTACGCGGCCACTGCGCGCAGCCCTGCCAAAGAGGCGCTGAAGGGCGTTGATCTCGACATTCCACGCGGGTCTATTTTTGGGCTTTTGGGGCCAAATGGCGCGGGCAAATCCACGATGATCAACATTCTGGCGGGGCTTGTAACCAAGACCTCAGGCCAAGTGACAATTTGGGGGTTTGATCAGGACAAAAACCCCCGCCAATCGCGCGCCTCTATCGGGGTGATGCCCCAAGAATTGAACATCGACCCGTTTTTCACCCCCCGCGCGGCATTGGATGTGCAGGCAGGCTTGTATGGAATGCCAAAATCGCAACGCGATGTTGAGGGGGTTTTGCGCCTAATTGGGCTTGAGGATAAGGCCGAAGCTTATGCCCGCACCCTCTCTGGCGGGATGCGGCGCAGATTGCTCCTTGGCAAGGCATTGATACACAACCCCCATGTGCTGGTTTTGGATGAACCAACCGCAGGGGTCGATATTGAATTACGTCAAATGTTATGGGCCAATGTGCGTCGCCTGAATGAAGAGCGCGGCATAACCATCATTCTGACCACCCATTACCTCGAAGAAGCTGAGGAGATGTGCGATGAAATCGCCATCATCAACCACGGCGCGGTGATCGCGCGCGACCGCACCGAAAACTTACTGGCGCAGATGGATCAAAAAAGCCTTGTGATCTTGCCAGAAGGGCCAAGCGATGCTGTCACCGCCCCGCAAGGCGTAACCCTTGAGCGGCGCAGCGATGGTGCATTGGTCTTTAGCTATAGCCGCGCCAAAACTAGCCCTGCGGCGATTTTAGACAGTCTGCGGGTTGCGGGCGTGGGCATTCGTGACGTGAAAACCCAAGAACCCGATTTGCAGGATGTCTTTGTCTCGCTCACGCAATCAGCCTGAGCGCTTCGCCAATAAGGGCCCCAAAGCCGCCCCACCCAAAAGATGCAGGTGATAATGCGGCACTTCTTGTCCACCATGATCGCCCGCGTTGAAGATGACGCGATAGCCCTGCCCGCCTTCAGCCAAGGACAGGCCAAGCTCTTTGCACAGCCGCCCCGTTAGGCGCACAAAATCCAAGATTTCCGCGTCTGACGCGTTTTGTGCAAAATCATCATAGGTCACATAGGCCCCTTTGGGGATCACCAGAATATGGGTCGGCGCCTGTGGCCCGATATCGTGAAAGGCCAAACAATGATCAGTCTCAGCGACCGTGTTGTTTGGAATCTCCCCGCGCAGGATTTTGGCAAAGATATTCTGCGGATCGTACTCATGCGGCATATTTTGCGGCCCCCTTTTGGCTTTGGCTTTGGCAGGGGTTAGTCGTCAAACAAATGCGGCGTGTTCAACAGCCCCTGCGCCTGTTCCTGCGATATGGTGAAGAATTGCGCAAGCGCCTGCAAGTTCTCATCGCTATTGCGTGATTGACGGATGATCTAATGCGGATCAAACCCTGCCAATAAGATGCCCATTGGCGAGATTGATCTAGACGAGGTGCACGCCAAACTGGGCGATTGATCAGATCAAGTTTTGATCGGCGAATACCGCACGCAGGCTGCGCTTGGGGCGCGGGCCGATTTGGGCGATCACCTCTGCCGCCGCAGCCACACCCATCTCGCCTGCGCGCGCAATGCCAACATCCATCGCCATCCCGCCCAAGAACCCCGCGGCGAATTGGTCGCCCGCTCCTGTTGCATCCACAGGGGTGACGGGGGTTACAGCAACCTCGCAACGCGTGCCTTGGTGGATGATCTTTACCGCCTCGCCCGAATGGGTGCAGACAATCAGCCCACACGCCCCCGCGGCCTCGGCCAAGGCCGCGTCAAGATCGCTGGTCTGATAGAGCGACAGCCATTCTTCATGGTTGCCAATGGTGAAATCCATACCTTGCGCAATCAGGTTGCGAAAATCATCGCGGTGCCTGTCCACACAAAACGGATCAGACAGGGTGATCCCCACTTTGCCCCCGCCCGCGCGGCAGGCCTGACCTGCAAGGGTAAAGGCGGACTTGCCTTCGGGTTTGTCATAGAGATAGCCCTCCAAAAACATCCAGCGCGCGGCTTTGGCAGTGTCGACATCCACATCCGCCTCGTTAAAATCAGCGCCTGCCCCAAGATATGTATTCATCGAGCGCTCACCATCTGATGAGACAAAAATCATCGAGCGCGATGTGGGGGGCAAATCCGTGTCTGCCACGGGCGGGTTGGGAAAATCGCTGCCGTCAGCACGCATGCCATCGGCGTAAAATCGGCCCAACTCATCGTCTTTGACCTTACCCAAAAACGCGGTTTTCAGCCCCAAACTGGCCGCACCTGCGATTGTATTGGCCACCGATCCGCCAGCGGTCTGCACACGATCCGTCATCGCGGCATAAAGCGTCTCGGCGCGATCCTTGTCGATCAATTGCATGATGCCCTTGTCAATTCCCATGTCAGCCAAAAACGCGTCATTGCCATGTGCGATCACATCAACAATGGCATTCCCGATGCCGACCAGATCATAGGTATTGCTCATTGGGTTTTTTCCTCGAATTGACACAAGTCTTTGATCGGGCACGCCCCGCATTTGGGTTTGCGCGCCACGCAGATATAGCGACCATGCAAGATCAGCCAGTGATGGGCGTGCAGTTGGTATGGGGCGGGGACATGATCCTCAATCGCGCGCTCAACCGCATCGACCGATTTGCCAACGGCAATGCCCGTTCGATTGCCCACGCGGAAAATATGCGTATCCACCGCCTGCGCGGGCTGCCGCCACCACATGTTCAAGACCACATTCGCGGTTTTGCGCCCTACCCCTGGCAACGCCTGAAGCGCGGCGCGCGAGGCAGGCACGACACCATCATATTCTTCCACCAAGATTTGCGCCATTTTGATCACATTCTTGGCCTTGTTGCGATAAAGCCCGATGGTCTTGATATGTTCAATCAGCCCCGCTTCGCCCAGCTCCAGCATTTTCTGCGGCGTATCTGCTATCTGAAAGAGCTTTGCAGTGGCGCGGTTCACGCCCGCATCTGTGGCCTGTGCGGAAAGGGCAACAGCCACTAAAAGCGTGTAGACATTGACATGGTGAAGCTCGCCCTTGGGTTCGGGTTCAGCCGCCTCAAAGCGGGAAAAGATTTCGACAAGGGTGCTGTAATCCAATTGGCGTGCCATGGCCTCTTGTGGCGATTGGGGCGCGCGGGCGCAAGCCCTGTTGAAGGGCTTTTGCGCAAGTTTCGGGTCGCGCGGCACCAAAGCCTCGCGTAGGTTTAGTGTAGGCACATCAGAGCAAATAGGGACGAAGCCGCGCGATGAAGACCACCGACAGTGAAACCGAGTATCACTATGGCGTCATTGCCCGCGCCATCGCCCTGATTGATGAAAACCCTGCTGTGGCCAGTAACCTTGACCATCTGGCCGCTAAAATCGGGCTAAGCCCTGCGCATTTGCAGCGGGTCTTTTCGCGCTATGCGGGCATCTCACCCAAGCGCTATGCGCAATTCCTGACGCTTGGCCATGCGAAATCGCTTTTGACCACGCGCCACAGCACGCTTGAAACAGCTGTGCTGACGGGGCTTTCTGGCACGGGCAGGCTTTATGACTTATTCCTGCGATGGGAGGCCATGGCCCCCGGTGACTATGCCAAAGGCGGCGCGGGCCTGACCCTGCGCTATGGATGGTTTGACAGCGCCTTTGGCCCCGCTTTGATCGTTGCATCAGATCGCGGGATTTGCGGGCTTGGCTTTGCCGCTGAGATGGGAGAAGCGGCCTGTTTGGCGGATATGGCAAGACGTTGGCCCAAAGCCGATTTGCAGCACGACCAAGCGGCCATCGCCCCATGGGCCAATGCCGCCCTAAGCGCCAAGGGCGAGGCGTCTTTGCACCTAATAGGCGCCCCGTTTCAGATCAAGGTTTGGGAGGCGCTGATGAATGTGCCCGCAGGCCATGTCACCACCTATTCCGAAATTGCAGCAGCCATTGGCGCGCCAAAGGCGGTCAGGGCGGTTGGCACGGCGGTGGGGCGCAATCCCATCTCGCTGCTTATTCCCTGCCATCGCGCCTTGCGCAAATCGGGCGAGATGGGGGGCTATCATTGGGGCCTGCCCGTCAAACGCGCGATGTTGGCATGGGAAACCGCCGCCTTTGAGGCGCAAGGCTAAAGCTCACGCGCCTCTCACGTCTGCGCGAGGCTTTGCCGATTGCAAGCTTGCCCGCTTTCTTTTGCTGCGGCGCAAAGCTATGATGGACGCACGAGAAAATAACCAAGAAAGAAGGTGTTCCATGGCGCAACAGACTGCAGGCCTGCGCGTGAAATCTCTGGGCGTATTGAGCGCGGTTGCCCTTGTGTTGAGTGGCTGTGTCCAAAGCACCGCCGCTGATCCAAACGCCAACCGCACCCGTGACGGGGCGATTGTAGGCGCGATGTTGGGCGGCTTTCTGGGCGCGACCCGTGACGGAGAAAACAGCCGCCGCGATACCGTGATCGGTGCGGCAGCGGGGGCTGCAATTGGTGCAGGGATTGGGTCAATGCTAGATCGCCAAGCGGCTGATCTGCGGGCGCAGATGGATAATGAAAACATCATGATCCAGAACACAGGTGACGAATTGATTGTCACCTTGCCCGAGGGCATCTTGTTCGACACGGACAGCGCCGCCATTCGGGCCATGCTGCAATCGGATTTGCGGGCCTTGGCGCAGAACCTTCAAACCTATCCTGACACGACTGTTGATGTGATCGGTCACACCGATAATACGGGGTCGTCTGGCTATAATATGGATCTGTCCTCGCGCCGTGCGAGCGCGGTTGCGGGCGTCTTGCTTGAAGAGGGGGTTGCCCCTTGGCGCGTGCGCAGTTTTGGCCGTGGCGAAACTGAACCAGTCGCCTCGAACCTGACCCCTGAGGGACGGCAGCAAAACCGCCGCGTAGAAATCTTTATTCGCCCCAGCACCCAATGAGGTGCTAATTCCTTGCCCCGCGCCCTGTCTGGTCATATAAATTGACCAATCAGGGAGGGGCGCGCGGATGCCATTTCAACGGATCGAAGCCGAAAAACTGTCGCATTCTGTGCAGCGCCAGATAGAAATGCTGATCTTGCGCGGCATATTACGCCCTGGTGAACGGCTGCCATCTGAGCGGGAATTGTCAGAGCGGCTTGGGGTTTCGCGCCCCTCGCTGCGCGAAGCGATTGCCGATTTGCAAGATCGCGGCCTTCTGGCAACCCGCGCAGGCGCAGGGATTTATGTCGCCGATGTCTTGGGGTCTGCGTTCTCACCTGCCCTGATCCGCCTGTTTGGCAGCCACCCAGAGGCGGTGTTTGACTATGTGGCCTTCCGCCGAGATATGGAGGCTTTGGCCGCAGAACGCGCCGCACAATTTGCCTCGGACACTGACCTCAAAGTGATCGACACCGTATTTCGCAAAATGGAAGCTGCCCATTCCAAGCGCAATCCTGCGGATGAGGCCGATCTTGATGCGCAATTTCATATGGCGATCATTGAAGCCAGTCACAATGTCATCATGCTCCATATGATGCGCTCCATGTTTGATCTGCTGCGCGAAGGCGTGTTTTACAACCGCTCGGTCATGTTCAAGCAACGCACAACGCGCGATTTGCTGCTCGATCATCACCGCGCCATCAATGATGCGATCCAGGCCCGCGATGGCGAGGCGGCGCGGGCCGCCATCCGCCACCATCTGACCTATGTCGAAGAAGATTTGCATCGGCAACAAAAGGCCGAAGCCAATGAACAAATCGCCAAATTACGCTATGACCATGAACGCGAAAGATAACACCGCCGTCGATTTGACCCTGAACGGGGTGCGCCATCATGTTGAGCGATGGGGCAGCGATCAGGCCCCCGCGCTTGTGCTATGTCACGGCTTGGGGTGCAGCACGCGACTTTGGGATGGCATGATTCCGCATTTGCCCGAAGGTTTGCAGATCATCGCCTATGATATGCGCGGCCATGGCCAGAGCGACATTCCAGACGGCCCCTATTCCATGGGGATGCTGATCCGCGATGCTGAGGCGTTGTTGGATGAATTGGGGCTTTCTGAGGTGATGTTCTTGGGTCTGTCCCTTGGGGGAATGGTAGCGCAAGGATTGGCGGCAAAGCGGCTTGACCTCATTCGCGCGCTGATCCTGTCGAACACAGCCACCAAAATCGGCACGCGCGAGATGTGGCAGTCCCGCATTGCCACAATCGCCAAGGGTGGCATGGTGGCCGCAGCCCCCGCCTTAATGGAGCGTTGGTTCACCCGCGCCTTTCGAGCCAGAGGGGGACACGCAGCCTTTGAGGAAGACCTGAAAAATGTCTCCCTGACAGGCTATCTCGCCGGGGCCGAGGCCATATCAGGCAGTGATTTTTACACCACCACCGCCGCTTTGCGCCTCCAGACCCTTGTCATTGCGGGGGCCGAAGATGGATCAACCCCGCCCGATCTGATGCGCGAGATGGCGGATCTCATCCACGGCGCGCGGTTTGAATTGATGCGCAATGCAGGACATTTGCCCCCTATCGAGGCGCCCGAAGATTATGCTGCCTTGATCACAGATTTCATTGCGGCCACAGGCCATCTGTCAACCTAGCTTGACAAGTCGCATTCACCCTCGCATGAGGGGGCTATGACAATGCGCCTGTCGCTTAGCTTTATCATGATCACTGTGACGCTTGATGCCATGGGCATCGGACTGATCTTGCCTGTCATGCCAGATCTTATTGAGGAAGTGCAAGGGATCACCCTCTCTGATGCCGCGATTTGGGGGGGCATCTTGTCGGCCTCTTATGCGGTGATGCAATTCATCTTTTCCCCCATCATTGGCAATCTGTCCGACCGATTTGGCCGCCGTCCCATTTTGCTGATCTCGCTTTTGGTGATGACGGTGGATTATCTGATCATGTCGCAAGCCAATTCGATTTGGTTGCTGTTCTTGGGGCGGATTATTGCAGGCATTGCCGCTGCAACCCACGCCACCGCCCTTGCCTATATGGCCGATATTTCCTCCACTGAAAAACGCGCGCAGAATTTTGGCCTGATCTCGGCAGGGTTCGGGATGGGCTTTATTTTGGGCCCCGTTCTGGGCGGTATTTTGGGCGGGCTTGATCCGCGCGCGCCGTTTTATGCGGCAGCCCTTCTGGCTGGATTGAACCTGATCTTTGGGATTTTCGTAGCACCCGAAACGCTGCGGGCCGAAAATCGCCGCGCCTTCAAATGGGCACGGGCCAACCCTTTGGGCGGCATCATGGAAATTGGGGCGCTGCCAAATCTTGCCCCGCTTTTGGCCGTGATGTTGGCTTATCAAATTTCAAATTTCGTCTACCCCACGATCTGGGCCTATTACACCCAAGCCGCCTTTGGATGGGATACTGGCCTGATCGGGGCCTCATTGGCGGCCTATGGCGTGGCCATTGCTGTTACACAAGGCGCATTGATCCGACCTATCCTGTCCTATTTAGGCGAGGCGCGCGCGGTGCGATATGGCTTGATCCTGAATATTCTATCGCTTTGGGGCTATGGATTTGCGCCTGAGGCATGGATGGTTTGGGTGTTGATCCCGATCTCATCCGTGGGCGCGGTGGTGGCCCCTGCGATGCAGGCGCTGATGTCCCGCGCGGCAGGGGCAGATCAACAAGGGGCGTTGCAAGGCGTGCTTGCTTCCTGCTCCGCCTTGTCGATGATCATCTCGCCCCTTGTCATGACCCAAGCCTTTTTCTGGTTCACCCGCGAAGGGGCCAATCTTTACCTGCCGGGCGCGGCCTTCTTGGTGTCAAGCCTGCTGATGGTGGCGTCTCTCTTGATCTTCATCAGCAAGGGACGCGGGATCACGACCTCAGCCGCGTAAAATATCGGCAAAGAGATCAGGATCAACATTGCCCCCTGACAGGGTGACAATGGCCGTGTCCCCCTCCAACTCGGCCCCATGATAGAGTGCGGCGGCCAAAGCCACCGCGCCGCCGGGTTCAACCACCAGTTTCAAATGCGCATAGGCCGCGCGCATGGCAGCGCGCACCTCATCATCACTGACCACGATCCCCGCCCCTGCCAGGCGGTTAAGGATGGGAAAGGTCAACTGCCCTGGCGCAGGGGTGACAATCGCATCACAAAGCCCTGCTTCTGGCCCCGTGTTGCTGCAAATCTCGCCCGCAGCCAGACTGCGGGCTGTGTCATCAAACCCTTCTGGCTCGACTGTGCGCAGGCGCATTCGTGGTGCATCCGCCTCAAGCGCCAAGGCAATCCCCGCAGAAAGCCCGCCACCCCCGCAACAGGCCAGAACCTCGGCCTGCTCGATACCCGCCTCGCGCGCCTGTTGGGCAATCTCAAGCCCGCAGGTGCCCTGCCCTGCGATCACATCTGCATTGTCAAAGGGTTTGATCAAAGGCAGGCCGCGCTCTTCTTGCAGGCGCGCACCGATCACATTGCGATCCTCCCCCCCTTTGCGGTCATAAAGGATCACCTCGGCCCCATAAAAGCGCGTATTGTCGATCTTGGCCTGTGGCGCATCGGCGGGCATGATGATGGTGGCCTGCACCCCATGCAGCGCGGCGGCATAGGCCACACCTTGTGCATGATTGCCCGATGAAAAGGCAAGCACCCCTTTGGCGCGCTCTGCAGGGGGTAAATTTGAGACGGCAGACCACGCCCCGCGAAACTTAAAACTGCCTGTCAGTTGCAAAACCTCGGCCTTTACAAAAACCCTACGCCCCGCAATGTCATCTAGGGCGGGCGCGGATAAGAGTGGGGTTTGACGCACATGGCCCTTGGCGCGGGCAGCAGCGGCACGGATTTGCGCGATATCGCTCATGAAATTTCCTTGAGAAATTGAGATATCACCGCCTGTGATGCGGGTTCATCGAGAAAGGGAACATGGCCGCGATCAGGCAGGTCAGCGTAAATCATATCGGGCCTGCGAGCGCGCATTCTTTCGGCTACCTCGCGCGACAGGATATTTGACCCTGCCCCACGGATCAGCGCAAGGGGCAGCGCGGCCAAAGCATCGAAACAGGGCCAAAGTTCAATGGGCTTGGCATCAGCGGCAAAGGCGGGCGCAACCGCCTCGCGCAGGCGCGGATCATAGCGCAGATGCAACCCCGCCTCATCCTCGCGCCACAGCCGCGCCACATGGGCAGCCCATGTTTCAAAGGGCACGTTGCGAAAACCGGGGTGCAGATCAGGCATGGCCGCCGCCGCCTCGGCCAAACTGCGAAACTTGGGTCTGCGGCCAATATAACCCATGATCGCGGACAACCCTTCGGGCATAATTTCGGGGCCAATATCGTTGAGGCAAACACCGCTGAGCCGCGCGCGCGCCGTAAGCCCCATAATCATCGCTACAATGCCGCCGCGCGAGGTGCCCAATATAGCCGCTTGTGCAAGTCCCAAATGATCCAGCAGGGTCACGACATCTTCTGCCTCTTGCAAAGGGGTGTAGGTGGCGGGATCCGCATAATCCGACCCGCCCCGCCCCCGAAAATCAAGGCGAATGATGCGCGCCTGATCGCGAAAATCGCGCACCACAAAATCAAAATCTTCGCGATTGCGCGTCAGCCCCGCAAGACAGAGCAAAACAGGCCCCGCCCCGCCCGTGTCATCATAGGCAAGGCGCACCCCATCTTTGGCGGTCACATTGGCCGTTTCGCCCATCAGATACCCCCCCTCTCGCGCATCTATCGGGCCAGAGTATCAGCCGCCTTCGCGCGCACAATCGCAAAATTCACCAACGGGGTTTCAATCTGGGGTAGAAACACCTAAGTTGAGACAGAACCCAATACGGGCACCTGCAAAAATGCGGCCCCGTGACATTCATTTCCCCCAAAATATCCGAAAGGACAGCCATGACGCAGGCGAAAGCAGGCGATACAGTCGCTATTCATTACACAGGCACCTTGGCCGATGGCAGCCAGTTTGACAGTTCCGAAGGGCGCGACCCGCTGCGCTTTACGCTTGGCTCAGGTCAGATCATCGCAGGTCTAGATGCGGCCATCACGGGCATGAGCCAAGGCGAAAAGAAATCGGTGACCATCGCCGCGGCTGAGGCCTATGGCGACCACCGCCCCGAGGCGGTTCAGGCTGTGCCACGGGCGCAAATCCCTGCTGAAATCCCCCTTGAAGTGGGTGGTGGCCTGCAAGTGCAAACCCCAGACGGCCAGACGATCCCCGTCACAGTGACCTCGGTCACAGATGAAGAAGTCACCCTAGACGCAAACCACCCGTTGGCAGGCAAGGATTTGACCTTTGCCGTGGAATTGGTCGAAATCGCCTAATTTAGGCTGATGAGAAAAACAAAACCGCCCCCAGATGCAGGGGCGGTTTTTTAATGCGGCGCGCCGTTTCTAACGCGTCTCGAAATCAGCCGAAGGGCGGCCCAACACCCGCCCTAGCCGATCATATTTTGGCCTTCGTCACAAATTCTCAGGCTGCGCCATGCCCAGAACGTGGTAGCCACCATCCACGCGCACAATCTCGCCCGTGGTGCAGGCCCCATAGTCAGAGGCGAGGTAGACCGCCGTTCCCCCAACCGCCTCTAGCGTGGCATTGGCGCGCAAAGGTGCGTTCATCTCGGTCGTCTTAAAGGTTTTCCGCGCGCCGCCAATCGCGGCCCCTGCCAAGGTTTTCATCGGGCCCGGGCTGATGGCATTAACGCGGATATTTTGCGGGCCAAGGTCATTGGCCAAGTAGCGCACAGCACTTTCCAAGGCCGCCTTGGCCACGCCCATCACGTTGTAAAATGGCGTCACGCGGTTTGACCCTTGATAGGTCAGCGTCAACAATGTGCCACCCTCAGGCATCAATTCCGATGCGCGGCGGGCGACATCAATGAACGAGTAGCAAGAGATTTCCAAGGAATTAGAGAAATTCGCACGGCTTGTATCGGAAAACCGCCCCGTCAATTCGGACTTATCCGAAAAAGCGATGGCATGAACCACGAAATCGAGTGTGCCCCATTTCTCTTTGAGCGCCGCAAATGCCGCCTCCATCGAGGCATCATCGGTCACATCAACATCAATCAAAATGTCCGACCCAACGGATGCGGCAAGCGGTTCGACCCGTTTGCCAAAGGCTTCGCCCTGATAGCTAAAGGCAAGCTCTGCACCCTCATTTGACATGGCCTTGGCGATGCCCCATGCGATAGAGCGGTCATTCGCGACCCCCATAATCAGGCCGCGCTTACCCTTCATCAAATCCGCCATAATCCCCTACCCCCGATAGCGCGACAACAGCATTGAGCCATTGGTGCCGCCAAAGCCAAATGAATTGGTCATCACCGTATCCAGATTTGCCGCCTCAACAAGTGTGGTGGCAATCTCACTTGGGTGCAAATTGGGATCAAGGGTTTCCACATTGATCGAAGGCGCAATGAAATCTTGGTCCAACATCAGCAAGCAATAGATAACTTCCTGCGCGCCGGTGGCCCCTTGGCTGTGGCCCGTCATGGATTTGGTTGAAGAAATTGGCGGGGTCTGACCTTCGCCAAAGACGCGGCGAACCGCCTGAACCTCGCCCACATCCCCCACGGGTGTTGATGTGCCATGCGCGTTGATATAGCTGACCTTGCGCCCCTCAGGCAGGGATTGCAGCGCAAGACGCATCGCGCGCTCTCCCCCCTCGCCCGATGGGGCAACCATGTCATGCCCATCCGATGTTGCGGCAAATCCCGTGACCTCGGCATAGATTTTGGCCCCGCGCGCAAGCGCGTGATCAAGGCTTTCCAACACAACGATGCCGCCACCCCCTGCAATCACGAAACCATCACGGTCTGCATCAAAGGCGCGGCTCGCTTTTGTGGGTGTGTCATTATATTTGGACGACATCGCCCCCATGGCGTCAAAGAGACAGGACAAGGTCCAATCCAATTCTTCCGCGCCACCTGCAAACATCACATCTTGCTTGCCCATCATGATTTGTTCAGCCGCGACCCCGATGCAATGCAAACTGGTCGAACAGGCCGAGGTGATCGAATAATTGATCCCCTTGATCTGATAGGCGGTCGAAAGATTTGCCGAGATGGTCGAAGACATGCATTTGGGCACGGCAAACGGCCCAATGCGCTTGGTTGCGCCCGAATTCAGCACTGTTTGATGCGCAGCCAACATGGCACTGGTGGATGGCCCGCCTGAGCCTGCGATCAGACCTGTGCGTTCATTCACAACTTCGGCCTCAGACAGGCCTGCATCAGCAATGGCTTGCGCCATCGCGATATGCGCATAAGCGGCGCCCGGCCCCATAAAGCGCAAGGCGCGTTTATCGACATGTTCGGTCACATCAATTTTCAGCGTGCCCGAGACATGGCTGCGAAACCCGCGCTCGGCCATATCAGGGTTGAATTCAACCCCAGACTGCCCCGCTGTCAAAGCTGCGGAAACCTCTTGGGCATTATTCCCGATGGGTGAGACAATGCCCAATCCCGTAACGACAACGCGGCGCATTCAAAGCTCCTTCTTGCGTATTCGAACCGCTTCCAATCAGCTTTCTGAAAGGGCGACTTTCATATCTTTGACTTGGTAAATCACCTCACCATCGGCCTCAACCCGACCATCGGCGACACCCATTGTCAGACGCCGCGTTTGCACGGCTTTGGTGAAATCTACATGATAGGTCAGCATTTTGCGATCAGGGCGCACCATACCCGTCAGTTTTACCTCACCCACGCCAAGCGCATATCCGCGCCCCTGCCATCCGCGCCAACCAAGGTTGAAGCCCGTCAATTGCCACAGGCCATCAAGACCAAGGCAGCCCGGCATGATTGGGTTATTGGGAAAATGGCAGTCGAAAAACCAAAGATCTGGCTTGATGTCGAATTCCGCAACCACATGGCCCTTGCCATGTGCGCCGCCATCTTCGGAAATATCGGTGATGCGATCCATCATCAGCATCGGGGGCTCGGGCAATTGCGCGTTGCCAGGCCCAAACAATTCGCCGCGCGCGCATTTCAATAGATCATCTCTGTCAAAGCGTGTCGGATATTGCGACATATGCTCTGCCTCCCCTGCTTATTTTTGCCGAGCACCCGCGAGGGGCGGCCTGTCCGATCGTGTTTATTCGACTTACCATTGCGTTTGCACCCCATGCAAGGGCAGCAGGCAGCAAAGGTAACGATTTTGCGACAGCTTGCCTAAGGTTTTTTCCTGCGACTTGGCGTCCAACTGCGTCAATTTCGACAAACGAATTGAAAAACCTACGCCTTAGGGCATATATTGCAATCAGAACTGGTAGGACATTGACCAATGATGACACCCGAAGCCCTAGAGCGCAGCACAAACTGGCTGGCACAGGCGGCCCTCCGCCCGACCCGTCAGCGCCTTTCGCTTGCGACTTTGCTGGTGGGGGATGGTCATCATCGCCATGTGACGGCCGAAGGATTGCATGCAGCAACCCAAGCGGCGGGCGATCCAGTGTCCCTTGCGACCGTCTATAACACCTTGCGAGCCTTTTGCGATGCGGGGCTGATGCGCGAGGTTATCGTGGATGGCGCGCGCAGTTATTTCGACACCCGCATAGATGACCATCCGCATTTCTTC